>JGI24006J15134_10001569_pt1 | contig 12965 bp, 8 predicted proteins | sample LinPmetageLP53_FD_15134 | JGI IMG/M metagenome (IMG submission 15134) | reverse complement strand
GAGTTCGACAATATTACTAGAGTTCCGGGCCGTTCGCACGAGCAAATGATAAAAGCGGCTGCAGATCCTACTAACTATCCTGCAGGCCAAAATCCACAAGTTAGAATTGCTACTATGTCTTTAGTTCGGTCGCACGTAAGTGACCTTAGAGGAATAGAAACTAGTGAAAAGAAAAGTCTTCGAACCTCGGCGGTTGGCAAAGCACAACGGGGTGAAGTTAATACGTTGACCGTAGCCGAGCTAGTGGCCGTATCAGAGACTCCGGGGATGTTACTTAGTTTGCAGAAAATCAGCGAACGAAAGGCCGTTGGAAGGCCACAAATTAGCAATAGAGATATAAAAGCAGAACTATGGAACATCATTATAAAAAAATCACACCTAGCTCAAGATCTAGATTTAGATTCTCCCAAGTACGTACTAGGGTTATCTTCAGCGGACTATCAAATCTTTCAATTCGCTATCGCCAAGATAACTAACGCCGATATCGCAGAAGATTTAAAAAACGAAAAAATTCAACGAAAAGCAGCTCAAGGCACGGCAGTCCGAACGGCGATTAAATCAAAGGTTGACAGCTTCGATCTCAGCAAAGGAGCTCGAGGAGAACTCGAAAGTCTTGTGCAACAGGAAGTCGAAAGATTAACAGACAGTGGTGTTATCTTTACAAAAGATAGCCAATATATAGAGATTGCTGAAGGTCTAATGATAACTGGAAATCTTGAAGAGCCGTGGTGGCGTAAAGACTTATTTTTATTCGAGCGGAGCGGAACTCTTTTTGAATTTAGCGGAGACGACGTAAGCGGGGTTAAATTTACTGCCGACATCGAATCGGATAAAGTAGTAGCTCTTGCCGAAGAAACTGGGTTGCTTCCCGAGAGAGTGCAACAACTTGGAAATTTAATTCTTAGCGGGGGTTCGCCCGGGCAGATTACCGGTTCAACATTGCTTCGCGCTCAAGCTTTAGAAACCGCACCTGCTAAAGGGGGTATGGCTAAAGATATAACGACCACCGAGCAAATAGAGTTTAATAAAACAAACAACATACTAATCTCAAAATTATTTAAATCTTCTAGGATTCAAGATGTTATCTCGAAATATCCAACCGCAGGTAAGAACGAAGTAGCACACATAATTACACTTTTCGCGCAGAAAGCAAAGCCACCGACAGAGGCTGCTATTGCGAATGAACTCGAAAAGCGGCTAGCTTTACAAGCAAGAAGAACAATTGTACCTACAGCACAACCCGAGCCAATAGTAGAAGTAGGGCAAGGGATGGAAGACAGCGACCCAGAAGGAGATCCACTGACGGCAGTAGCAGAAAAAACGCTAACGCCGTTACCAGAGCCGATAGTAGTTGGAGAAGCTGCAGCAGTAGGGCAAGAGATGGGAAACAACGATCCAGAAGGAGATCCACTGACGGCAGTAGGGCAAGGGATGGAAGACAGCGACCCAGAAGGAGATCCACTGACGGCAGTAGCCGAAGTAACTCCGACGGCTGGTGGAAATGAAAACAATGCCGTGATTGAAGGACGACCCGCTGGCGAAAAGCGGCTGTCTAAATTCTTAGCTGCAGTTCCGTCTGAACAGAAACAGATTATCAATGACGAGGGCGGCGACGTTTCACGAACATACCAAGAGAGAGTTAAACAACCAGACGGCTCAATCAAGACCCTCTTAACCGGGGGAATAGGCCATAGATTAACAGTTGCAGAGCGGAGAAAATATCCAGAAGGTGCAGAAATTCCTGCTGAAGTCCGAGCTATGTGGTGGGCAAATGACTACGAAAACGCTTCTCAAATTGCATTGAGATTTATTCCTAAGACCGCTCCTGACGAAGTTCGTTTAATTGTAACAAATATGTCGATGATGGGTGCAGGTTCTCTGGCTCAATTTACAAACTTTAGAAAAGCTTTAAGAGCTAAGGACTACCAGCGAGCTGCTGAAGAGATGATATGGACAGATCCAGACAACCACAGCGAAGGAAACACCGCATGGTATCTGCAGACGAAGGGCAGAGCTAAGGCGCTAGTTAAGCGAATGAGGAAAATTAAGTAATGGCTGAACTAGGGCTTACCGGAGCAACAGTACCGACGAGCAGTAACGACACAGATATCCTTAACGAGCCACTTGTAAGCGGGGGCGACAGTGACTTCAATCTTTTCGGTGGAGAAGAGGACGACACAAATCTAACATCAATAGATGAACCTGCAGGAGCTTCGTCAATATTCTCTGAAGCATCTGATATTGGTGAGGATAGTGGCGAAAATAATGATCTTAGTCGTACTCGCAACGGACTAATCGCGCAGCAAAAAACTTCTACTCAAGCTGCAGAAGACCGAAAACTTGCTTTAGAAGCTGGAGTTCCTAATGCTGCAATCTCGGACACTACTCGTGATGAGTTAAAGAACAAACTTAAACTTCAACAAGTAAGAGAACGAGATTCTAACGCTCCTGTTACTGAAAGTCTATTTGATAGAGATATGGATCTAATCACTATAGGACAAAATAGTAAGCCAAATCTTATTGCTTCTGAAAAAATTGCTAGACAGATGACTTTTTCAGATAGCTTCGGACGCACCGTAGATACTTCGCAAGAAGCTTTTTTTAGAACTATTGAAGCATTTTCCGAAGCTTTTGGATTTGAGAGCCTCGAAGCTAAAGCGCAATTTAAAGCTGAAGTACAGCAAGGGCAGGCTTCAGAGTATAAAGGTAAAACGATAGATGTTTTCGAAGGCGACATTAATAGCTGGGAATCTTTAAGCAATTGGGTAAGCCAGACTTCCGGGATGTTAATACCAAATATGGCTTTAGTATTAGCTGGAGCAAAAACTGGAGCGTATACCGGAGGCACGATTGGTACATTTATTGCTCCGGGGGCCGGAACTGCGATAGGCGCTACTATAGGCTCTGTGTCCGGTGCGTTTCTTTCTTCTCTTGTATTAGGAGCAGGATTTATACAATCAGCAATTAAAAAAATTGACAAAGATATAGAAGCTCCCGGTATTGTGTTCGGTGGAGGAGCTATCGTCGGGGCACTCGATAGTATTCTTCCCATCTCCGTCATGTCTATGTTGTCAAAAAAGTTTGGAGTAGAATCCGTCGAAGCAGGGTTACGAAAATTAGCTCTTAAAGAAGTAGCCAAGAGAGCATCGAAAGCTACTGGTACGGGAATGGTTGTCGAGAGTTTTACAGAAGGAGTCCAGACGTTTGTTGAAGAACTATCTGTATCTCAGGCCACAGGTCAAGATATGGACACTCGCGAAGTAACTCGAAATATTGTCAATGCGATGGCTGCTGGGTGGCTCGGAGGATCAGTTAACCTTCCTGCTAGTTTAGTCCAATCACGCCGACAAAACAAAGCTGTACAAGAATTTAGCAATTTGCAAAGACAATCAGAATTAGAACAATTAGCAGCCGATAAAAGCACTGAAGTCCGTGTAGCGCAGATGCAAGCTGCAGGAATCGAAAGCGTTTTTGTTCCAGTAGAGACTCTCGTAACGTGGGCATCGCGCTTTGAAAACCCGCAACAAGCTTTAGAACAGTTAGGAATGACTGTCGACGGTACTACGGCTGAGATCTCGCTAGAAACTTTTGTATCGCAGATCTCGGGGAAAGAAGGTGCCGAAGCGTTCAATAACAACCTTGCTATCTCTAAAGACACACAGACGGTATCCGAAGCTACAGCAGAAGTGTTTGCCGATCCAATATCTGAAACTGTGTATCTTGACGAATTAGCAGATCTAGCAATCGCAGAAGATTTAAGAACTAAAGTTGAAGAGACTATTCGTAAAGCTACGGCAGAACCTCGTAAATCAGCAGATATACTTGAAGACGCTGGCCAACAAGTGACAAACGTAATAGATTCGTTGATCGCTATCTCAGCGCAGAAGAAGATCGATACATCTGTTGCCGAAGTCGAAGGGCGGTTAGCGTTTCTTGATCAAGAGATCTCTCAGCAAGAAACTCGTATGAGCGAAGTTGAAGTTAAAATTGAAAACGCAGAACTTCAAGGAGAGAGCACTACGAAACTTGAGAAGCAGCTAGAAAAACTTTCCGACATTCGAAATGTGCTTCTTGACGAACAGTTAGAGATAAATGTTAGTGCTCAGAAAGCAGGGCTAATCGAAGAGTTCGAGCAAGACATAGTGCCGGGAGAAGGGCGTACTCCTGATCTTTCTAAAGTATTAGGGCGATTCGAAGACAAAGCTATTAAATTTGCCCTTCGCACTCTACGTGAGACTGCTTCTAGAGAAACTATCGTTTTGATGTCGCCGGAAGAATTTATATCTATAGCCGAAGAAGGATTTGATCCGACAAAAGCTGCACGAGTAGCTAAGATCTCCGCTGAAGGTGGCCAATTTTCTGATATCCCTTATATGAGTATGCTGATGCAAGAAGACGGATCAGCAAAAATAGTATCGCATGAGGGAAGACACCGAGTAAGACAATTCGCTCGAGAAGGAGTTAGGCTTATTCCTGTGAGACTAGTTAGCGGTGAGGGTGGCCCCGCTCTTGCTATACGTTGGGGAGAAGATCCGCGAAGACCTACGATGCTACGACCTCAAGAAGGAGCGGTTGATCGATTAGCAGCGGTTCCTTTTGTACAAGCGACTATAGAAGATCTAAGCGCCACTCAAGAAGTAGTAGCTACTACTCCTAAAACAAAAGCTGAAGCTCGTGCAAAGAAAAAGATTATTACTAAAGCGCAGACGCTACAGAAACTAGGCGTAGCAATCAACAAAGAAAGCGTTAGAGCAGCGAAGCAAGCTTTTAGAGCGGCCTTACGTGCTGGCAAGGTGCTAACAGAAGCTAAGAAAGAAATACGAAAAGCTCTTGACGCGACGTTGAAAGGCACAGCAGTAACAGCCGAGCAACGCAAGCGTATGGGGGATCGGGTTTCTAATGCCCCTACTCTAGAAGCGTTAAAAAAAGTTACTGCGAAAGAAGAAGCACGAGCATTAAAACTTATGGATCAAGCTCGACGCAAGCAGATCAAGGCGGCTATAGAAAAATTATTAAAGCAGCACAAGACTAAGATGACTGGGAAACCAAAGGGAAAATTAACTCCTGAGATCTCTGGTACGATAGATAACCTTAGCGGCTTATTAAATATGGCCCCCGAAAACGCAGAGCTCGAGCTTGCTAATCGGCAGGCTGACCCTTCTCAAGTTCCTTCGGCTTTAGAGAAGATAGAAAGAATGGCTCTAGGCGTTGCGGTGCAAGACCCAAAGCTTACAGATATAGTCGAGCTAGAGAAATTATTAACTGATCTGCAAGACGTAATTAGTGAAGGTAAAACGATAAATAAAAACAATGCGTTTGCTGAGGCCAAAAGAATAGCTGATTTACGCATAGAGTTTCGTAATTTGTTAGATCCAGTAATTAACACGACAGAGAAATTAGACGAAGACGGTAATGCAGTGCTAGACGAAAACGGCGATCCTGTTATGATTGAAGAACGAGGGGGTAATCGCGAAGGCGGGAGAATAAAGAAAACTCTTTTAAAGATGGAAGTGGCTATGCTCGGTGCGTCTGGAGCGTGGTGGAATAAGATAGCACGTATTTTGCGGTCTAGTGATAGAGTGAGAGTTAACGCTTTTCTCGACAGTATTAGTTTATTTGATGAAGCTCGGACGGCTGAGTTAGGGCGCTACACAACATCTAATCGCCTTCAAGAGCTTATGCAAGAAGCCACGGGTATCTCCTCAACAAATCTACTAAAATTTATGCAAGACCTTTCGACAACGCAAGTAAACCTTGGAAAATTCCCCGATACTGCTAATAATCTTCAACCTTTAATAATGAATCGAGGGGAACTTCTCCAACTGGTGGCTGAGTTGCAACAACCAAGTATTGAATCAAAAGCTCGAAATAAAAAAGGTGATGCCTTCTCGCAAGATATGATCGACGCTTTACGCAATGAAGTTACGACCCAAGAATATAGGATGATTTCAGCGTTAACTAAATTTTACAACGAGTACTACACAAGAATTAACAAAGTCTACAGGAAAGCTGAAGGAGTAAATTTACCGCAAGAAGAATTATACATCCCCATCAGCAGACTTGGGGATTCGCAAACAGATGAGTTTTTGAAAGCCATATTATACAGAGGAGCTCCCGGATCTGGGGCTTTAACTTCTCGTACACAGAGTGTTAAACCCTTACGCCGTCGTAATTTCTATGCAGTAGCTACAAGCCACATCGCAGAGATGGAATATTATATTGCGTACCATGACAAAGTAAGAATTCTTATGTCAGTTTTTGATGGCAACACTCTGAGCAATATTGAGCGAACGTATAATGAGCACTATCGACAAATGATTGCTAAAGACATCGAGTATTTTAGTCGAAAAGGAGTTCAGGCTGGCTCTATAGTAGAACAATTTTTAGTTACCAATCTGCGAAATTTTGCGGTTGGCACTCTTGCTGTGCGGCCTCTAATTACAATAAAGCAGCTATTATCCTTTCCTGCGTTTGCTGAAGGTATCAGTTCTTTAGATTTTGCTTTGGGCATTGGCCATTTAATCTCGCATCCAAAACAAGCGTGGAAAGATATGAATGACTCACAGTTCTTTAATCTACGGGGAAACCGCCGAGATCAAGATTTTGCTGATTTATCCGCTGATGCTTTCGGTAATAGAGTTTTAAATGTTTTAGGGCGTAATCCAAGACTTACTTCAGCTTTGACGTTAAATATAAGAATCGGAGATAAAGGTGCTATTTTGCTTGGAGGATACGCTCATTTCTGGGCTAAACGTAGAGCGTTAATAAAGAGCGGAGTGAGTCCTCAAGAAGCTAAAAAACGAGCCTTGCGATCTATGGAAAAAATAGCAGTTCGCACACAACAATCCTACGATCCTGATCAAGTTTCAGAGCAACAGCGCAGTTCTGGGTACGGTAGAGTATTAGCTTTATTTAAATCTTCCGCTAATGCACTGGCTCGGGCTGAATATTCAGCGATTGTAGAGAGAGCGCGAGGCCGCACAACAAATGCAGAGGTTGCTAAAGCTATCGTTATATTTCACCTTGTTATTCCGAATCTACTTCAATTCGCTAGTAACTACGGTTGGGATGAAGAAAAACAAATACGAGCTTCGATTTGGGGAGCAGCAAACGGTCTATTCATAATTGGCGATCTACTTGACTATATTTCGCAACAAATAATTGGAGATGGCGATCCGTACTCTCTAGACATTAGGCATCCTTTGCAAATGTTTGCCGACGTGACTGAAGCTATCGAAGAGATGGCAGGTTACACTTTTGGGGATGTAACCGACGAAATTAAAGTATTAGAAAAAACTTTTGAAGCTGTACAAAACCTTCTCGGAGTTCCATCAAAATCTATATATAATATGCTACGAGGCGTAGATAAAACTCTAGACGCAAAGACCGGAGGAGTGCCTTTGTCGTTAGGGTGGTCGACTGGGGCAGTAAAAGAAAAAAATAAGAATTCTCCATATATGAAAGATAGAGATCTCGAGTGAAGAAAGTAGTGACTAAGCCGGTGTCACGTGATACCATGCGCTCAACTATAAGGATACCAAGATGACTGTTACAAGCCAAACTACTAAAGTAACTACTACAGGTAACGGAAGCTCGTTCGTTTTCTCGTTCAGTCCTATGGTTATCTTTGCTTCTACCGACATCGTTGTAACATCTACGGTCATCGCGACAGGCGTAGAGACAACACTAGTAGAAGGTACAGGTGCTACTAAATATAGCGTAGGCATCACAACTTACCCTGCCACTGGCTCAATTACGTACCCACAAGACCAAGGTACACCTATTGCTGACACAATTAAAATCACAATCAAACGTGTATTAACGCTCGAGCAACAGACCGACCTTAGTAACCAAGGCGGCTACTTCGCGGATACGCAAGAGAAACAGTTCGACAAACAAACTATGATGACCCTGCAGCAACAGGAAGATATTGATCGTTCGTTTGCATTCCCTATTTCTTATTCAGGTGGAGCTTCAACTGAGATTCCGGTTCCAACAGCGGGTACACCTTTAGCGTGGAATGCTGCCGGGACTGCTCTTGAAAATTCTGCATCATCTACTCTACAACCTCTTTCGGCTACATTAACAGCTTTAGCCGCTTATGACACCGCTGGATTAGTAACTCAAACTTCTACTAGCACTTTCGCAGGCCGAACTCTCACAGGTACTGCTAATAAAGTTACTGTTACTAATGGAAATGGTGTCAGCGGAAACCCAACGCTCACTCTTCCTGACGCAGTTACTCTAGTTACTCCGACTGTTTCAGGGCTTTCTACTCATGGCGGCAACATTGTTTCAGACACAGACAGCACCGACGATCTAGGCACAACATCAGTCAGATGGAGAAAGCTCTGGGTTGACGATGTTCAAGCAACAACAACATTGTCGGCTGACGGATTAGTTTCTGGCGGCTCAATAGCTTTAGCCTCTGGTGCTACGATTACAGCATTTTTAGATGACGATTCAATGTCGGCAAATAGTGCAACCGCTGGAGCTACGCAACAAAGTATCAAGGCTTATGTGGACACTTTGGTTAGCACTAACGGCGGGAATTGGAAAGCGAGTGTTTTCTTAGCTTCTGCCGTAGGTGCGAACACCACCCTTTCTGGCGTGCAAACAGTTGATGGCGTTTCTGCAACGGTAGGCAAAAGAGTTTTAGTTAAAGACCAAAGCACAGCTAGTCAAAACGGTATTTATGTTGTTGCATCTGGAACGTGGGCAAGATCAGCTGATGCAAACACTATTGGTGAATTAGCTTCAGCGGCTGTTTTTGTAGAAGAAGGCGGTACTTTTGCCGACACTAGCTTTATCTGCACAAATGACAAGGATGACAGCCTTGGAAGCACTTCAATTGTTTGGACGCAGTTTGGTGTAGGCGGGGGCGGGGGCGGTTGGCTTGGAGAAGGCACTACTGCTCCAGAGGGTAACTCAGGTGACATTATTCGCATCAACCAACAAGTACTAAATAATTCAGTAACAATGGTAGCCACTGATAACGGTTCTGCTACTGGCCCCCTAACGATAGCTAGTGGAAAGACGATCACGATATCCTCTGGTGCAACATTTAAGGTGCTATAATGAGTGATTTAAAAGTAGATGGCATAACTGCTGCAACCGCTAATACGGCAGTTACGATCAAAGGGCTAGGAACTGGGAAAGTAGTTCTGGGTGATGGTGAGTTAATTTGGCCTGACGCTGATGGTAGTGCTAACCAATATATAAAGACTGACGGATCAAAGAACTTAGCATTTGCTACGTTACCCGCTGTAGGAGCTTGGATATTAATTCAAAGTCAGGTCGCTAGTAGTAGTGCATCATTAACTTTTACTAGCAATATTAACAGTACCTACTCTACTTACGCTCTTGTACTTTCAAACATACTACCCGCTACAGATGCTGTAGATGCTATGATAAGAGTATCAACAAATACTGGGTCATCATATGCTTCCTCTGGTTATCTTAGTTTTATCGACAAATCAAACTCTTCAGCAGCAAGTTTTGATGGGGATAACGGTGTAACTTCTGGTTTAGGTATTGCGGCTGACATAGATAACGGTGCATTTGGTGGGCTTACCTCAGTAATATATATTTCTAATCCATCAAGTGGTGTTGCATACACATATTTAGCTAGTTCTGGCTCAATCTTTCAGTCAGCAGGAACTCATGTTGCAGCCGCTGATGCACACGCTGTCTGGAAAACAGTCACAGCCGTCGATGCGTTACAGCTTATACTATCTAGCGGAGCGATAGCGTCAGGTCGAGCAACACTTTACGGCATAAGCCACACCTAAGGAGATAGTTAATGGCAAGAGACACAAGAACTAATAGCAGTGGCGATACTGTCGATTGCCGATACACACCAGTAAACGGAATTGACACGAAATGGTCAGAGCAAGAAGAGGCAGCACGGGATGTTGAAGAAAAAGCATTTGAAGATGCAAAGCCAGCTAAACTTATGGCTAACATTAGAGCCAAACGTGATGCACTTTTAGCTGCAACTGATTGGACAGGAAACAGTGATGTTACAATGTCGAACGCAATGACTGCTTACAGAACAGCACTACGAGATTATCCAGCAACGTATGCCGCTGACAATTCAGCCGCTTGGCCTACTTTAGGAGATTGATGTGAGTACAATTAAAGCTGATGCGATTACTGCATCAACGGGAACAAATACGAACATTGGCATAACTGGAAAAGGTTCTGGGAAAGTTAAATTAGGCGACGGCAATCTGCTATTCCCTGACGCTGACGGGAGTGCCAATCAGTATATAAAAACAGATGGCAGTGCTAATCTAGCATTTGCCACGTTACCTACTGGTGGCTCACTAGTTCGTTTGGGCGAGGTTACAGCTTCTGCTTCTGCTACGGTAGAATTAGAAAGTTTGATTTCGTCAACATATAATAATTATATGATTGAAGTAATGGATGTGCATCCAGCTACATCTAATACTACGTTAATGATGAGAACATCTACTAACAACGGGTCGTCTTATCGTTCATCCAGTGATTATCAGTACCATACTACAAACCTTGAATCTACAAGTGCATCTTATGTTGGGGTAGCGTCTTACAACAGTTCATCTCTTATAATAAGTGCTCCTGTAGGTATTAATGCGGCGACAAGTACTATGAGTGGGTATTTTATGCTCACTAATGTCTATGCGACTAAGCGCCTAGTAATACACGGGACTGTTAGTGGCGAAGGAGATGGCTCACAGGCTTATGGGGTGGGTCATGTAGGCGGCACTAGCTCTCATGCAGAAGCAGTGAACGCTCTTCAATTCTTCATGTCTAGTGGGAACACGGACACTGGCACATTTAGACTTTATGGAATAGCGGAGAGTTAATTATGGCAAGAAAAAACACAGCGGCAGTTGATTCGTCTTTTGTGGGCAAGCGATATAAGACACGGCCTTATGTTGTCGGTGGAAAACAAGTGCGAAGTGACGCTGGCATCCCTTTAGTTGAAGACATCTTGTTTACGTCAGATCAAAATACAGCAAGAGATAAAGAAGAAGCCGCTTTTGCCACAAATCAGGCGGCAACCCAATACATAACAGAGCGTGTAAAAGGTTATCCAACGATTGGCGATCAGCTAGATGCTTTGTGGAAAGGTGGTGACGATCAAGCCGCTATGAAAGTCATCGTTGATAAAGTCAAATCAGACAACCCCAAGCCAGAATAGGAGAATAGAATGTCAACTCTAAAAGCTGATGCTATTACGGCTGTTACAACTAACGGGGACTTGTCGATTAGTGGTAATGGAAGTGGCGGTTTAAACATGGCATCTGGTGCTAGTGCTACACCGTACAGTGCTGGCACTAAAGCATCAGGAACATATACGCCTGACGAAGCTAATGCCAACTTCCAATACGCTGTCAACGGGGGCGCTCACACACTAGCACCACCAACTAACAACTGTGCATTAATTATTCAGTACACTAACAACGCATCTGCTGGAGCTATCACAGTAAGCGGGTTTACAAAAGTTGACGGGGACACAGCCACTACAACTAATGGTGATGATTTTTTCTACTACATTACAAAACTAAATGGTTTCTCCGCTTTGACAGTGAAGGCTTTACAGTAATGCTAATTCCAATGATCCAAGGTGGGATTACATTAATGGGTGGCTACGTCATCGAGGGCAGTGGGCTGTTTCAAGGAAGTTCAGACTTTCTAGATTTCACACCGTCAAGCGGAAGTGCTGAGACAGATTTTACATTGGAGATGTTAGTAAAGCTGGCAAAGATTAATTCTGGTGATTGGTTGTTTTCTGTTGACGTTAGTTCAACGTCTTTCTTCTTTGTCTATTTAAATACTGATGGCGACATTTATATAAAGAATCAAACTAGCGGGAGTACTAATTGGGAGTACCATACACCAAGCGTGTTTCGCGACCCTTCTGCTTGGCTTCATTTAGTGCTGTCTGTTGGAACAGGGTCTAATGATGTTACTTTGTATGCAAATGGAACCTCTGTTCCGTTAACTGCCGATACAACTAAAGGATCATCAGCTACTTGCCACATTAATTCAACAGCGTCGCATGAAATTGGAGATCGATCTAATAACTCTAATTCTTTTGATGGATATTATGCTAGATGCACAGGAATTATGGGGACGAAATATACTGCTGCAAGTTTTGGTGAGACTACGAGTGATGGCTTCTGGAGTATTTCGGATGTTTCTGGACTTACATTTGGTGCTAACGGGTGGTTAATTGAAGGTGGAACTAACGTAGCGGCTGGTTTTGATTCTTCAAGCGGATCAAATCCTGTCTACACTGGGTCTTCCGCATCAGTTGGATTTAGCGGGGCAAACGCGGCAAATGTTATTGACCGTACTAGAAGTACTACCTCAACTACTGGCAATCTTGGAGATTTAGCTTCAACAGGAGATGATGGCAGAGTTGTCTGGGAAGTGGATTTAGGATCAAGTAAGGCAATAAAACAAATTAACGTGGCTGGAATCTCAGGGACTAATATTGGCGATCTTGCTGGTTTTGATTTAGCTCATTCAACAGATAGTTCTAGCTGGACAGTAATGGGAAGTCGATCAAATATTAGCACTACGGCTAGAGACTACACAGTAACAGGAGATGTTACAGGGCGATATATCGCTGTCTTAGCTAAAGCTATAAATTGGGGATCGTCAGCATGGACAGCCGCGGTTCTTGAAGCATCTTCTGAAATTAATAATTCGTTTATTAAAGCAGGAACCATAACAGCAACCAATAGTTCGCCTACAAATGGAGATGCATAATGGCAAATGAATATGGAAATTATGCAACCTTTAATCCTCTATGGCAAAACGGTACGGCAACTACAGCTACATATTCTAATGGAAATCTAACTTCCGTAACTCCTAGTGGCAATGCCGCAGCCGCAACAATTGCTGTTAGTAGCGGCAAATGGTATTGGGAAATAGAGTTTGATGCTGGAACTTATTGTAAATATGGATGG
>JGI24006J15134_10001562_pt1 | contig 12995 bp, 21 predicted proteins | sample LinPmetageLP53_FD_15134 | JGI IMG/M metagenome (IMG submission 15134) | reverse complement strand
GCTACAAAGACAAAATATGGAACTGAATCAAATTATACATTACAAGGAGGCAAAGATTATAGAGAAACTATCTTTACATTATCTGAAGATATTCCAACTAACGCAAAATTAAGAAATAGAGGTGGACACTTTGTAGATGAGATTGGTGATGTAAATAATATTTATCATATTAGATTCGATACAAGGTTTACACCAGAGGGTAAAAAAGTATTTATGATTAATGAAATACAATCTGATGTAAACCAGAGTATTGCAAAAAAAATGACTAAAGTCCAACAATTGTCGGGAGAGGCTAGACTTAACCCATTTAATGCTGAGATAGAATTAAATTTGCTTGTTGGCCAACGAGGTAAGATGCTTAAAGATTTGGATGATGCCCTTGCTAGAAATGAGTTTGGCAGAGTAAATTCAATTAGTGCTTCTATGAAAGATATTAATACAAAATTAAAAAGATTAACCAGTCAAAGAAATAGTTATAACGATACAAACAAAGATTACTTTCCTATGGTTGAAGCTGATTCTTATGGAGACCACGCTGTTAAATATTTAATGCAAAAAGCTGCGCGTGAGAATGTTGATTACATAGCCGTTGCCCCGTTTGACAAAGTAAGTTTCAGACAAGGGTACAAAGCGGGTAATGAAAGATTTTATGGTTACGCTAATGGTAAAGGTATTGGTAAAAAGGGTAAAGCAGTACTTCCAGATGTTATGGGTAAGAATGCAAGGTTCTATGGATCAAGCGCAGGACCAACAAAGATATCTTTATCAGATCCAACAAAACCTTACAAAAATGTTAGCTCAGATACATTTACATATCCAAAAGACCACCCGTTAAAAGGTAAACAAATTAAAAGTAGTTATCACAGTAATTCTGGTATGAATCCTGAAAAAGGAACTAAGAATATTCCAGCAGGGGATCCACGCTTGTATTTTGATGCATATGCTATTAAGGTAGTTCCACTAATGAGAAATACTCAAAAGACCTATAAGTCTAAAGGGGGACTTGTGGTGGATATGTTTAAACCAATAGGATACAATTAATCATGGCCATTGAAAAAAATAAAGAATCTTTGTTAGAAGAGGATAAAATAGAAGAGACTATTGTTGAACAACCAGACGGTTTACCTCCTGAAGTTTTAATTGAGGGAGAAGAAGAAATAGAAGAAGAACCAAATACTGATTTTAACGCTAATCTTGCAGAAGACATGGACGAAAGTACCCTTAAGGACATGGCTATGGAATTGATACAAGAATACAAAAAAGATAAAACTTCTAGAAAAGAATGGGAAGATGCTTACATCAAAGGTTTAGATTTATTAGGAACAAAATACCAAGAAGTATCAAGACCTTTTAAAGGAGCCTCTTCAGTTACTCACCCATTACTTGCGGAATCAGTTACACAATTCCAAGCACAGGCTTATAAAGAATTAGTTCCTTCCGATGGACCTGTAAGAACTCAAACAATTGGATTACAGACACCCCAGGTAGAGGCACAAGCGGATAGAGTAAAAGATTACATGAATTATCTTCTTATGGAAGAGATGGAAGACTACACAACTGACATGGATCAAATGTTATTTTATTTACCTTTATCAGGATCTACTTTTAAAAAAATTTACTACGACGAAATGCTTCAAAGACCAGTCTCTAAGTTTGTACCTGCAGAAGATTTAGTAGTCCCTTACTTTGCGTCTGATTTAAAAGATTGTGAAAGAATTTCACATGTAATAAAAATGACAAAAAACGAGCTCACAAAAAAAATGGCAGCTGGGTTTTACAGAGATATAGAATTAATAGAATCTAGTTCTGAACCTGATTCAGTTCAAAAAAAATTAAATGAATTGGAAGGTATTAAAGGCACAGGATCAGATTACTTACATAATATTTTAGAAATGCATGTAGATCTAAACTTAGATGACTTTGAAGATTTTGATGATAAAGCAAAAAAAATTAAAATACCGTACATTGTAACAATTGATGAAGGTGCTGGAGAAGTTTTATCTATTAAAAGAAATTACAGACCAAATGATACAACTTATCAAAGAATAGAATATTTTGTACATTATAAATTTTTACCAGGGTTAGGTTTCTATGGTTTTGGACTAACTCATATGATTGGAGGCTTATCATTAGCTGCAACACAATCTTTAAGACAATTAATTGATGCAGGGACTTTAAAAAATTTACCTGCTGGTTTTAAATCTAGAGGTATAAGAGTAAGGGACGATGACCAACCTATACAACCAGGTGAGTTTAGAGATGTCGACGCTCCTGGAGGCAATATTAGAGATCAATTCTTTAATTTACCTTTTTCAGAACCAAGTACAACTTTATATAATTTAATGGGTTTTGTTGTACAAGCAGGACAAAAGTTTGCAGGTGTCACTGATCAAAATGTTGGTAATGATATACAAAACAGAGCTGTTGGAACTACAATGGCACTAATGGAAAGAGGGTCACGAGTAATGAGTGGTGTTCACAAACGTTGTTACTACGCAATGAGATTAGAATTTAAAATACTTGCTAGGATTTGTGGAGAAAGTTTACCCGAATCTTATCCTTACGATGTTTATGGCGGACCAAGAGAAATTAAATCTGCAGATTTTGATAATAGAGTAGATATTTTACCAGTCGCTGATCCAAATATTATGTCAATGGCTCAAAGAGTTACGTTAGCGCAATCACAACTTCAAATTGCACAATCAAATCCTCAAATGCATAACTTACACGAAGCTTACAGACGTGTTTATGAAGCATTAGGTACAAAACAAATTGAGGCAATATTAAAACCAGCACCAAAACAACCTGAACCATTAGATCCAGCTAAAGAAAATGCAAGAGCATTGCAGATGAAACTGTTGGTAGCGTTTGAATTTCAGGATCACGATGCACATATAGCTGCCCACATGGCTTTTATGAGTTCAAGAATGGTACAAATTAATCCTCAGGTATATGCATTACTACAATCACATATTTCTGACCACATTTCATTTAAAGCTAAAGCACAAGTTAAACAAATGATTATGGAAAATCCTGAAATGGCACAGATGGCACAACAAGATCCNCAACAATTTGAAATTATGTTTGAAGCTGAGGTTGCAAAGGTTGCAGCACAAATAACTCAAGAGCTAGTACAAACTGAAAATGCAGCTAATGCAAACAAAGAAGATCCTTTAGTTAAACTTAAACAACAAGAGATAGATTTAAGAGCTATGGATCTACAAAGAAAAGCAGAAGAGACTAAATTTAGAGCAGATCAAGAAAACCAAAGAAATGCACAGAGGTTAGAATATGATTATGATAAACTTGCTCAACAAGATTCACAATCTGATGAAAGATTAGAAATAGCGAGACAAAAACTTGAGAAGAAATAACGAAAAAGGACTAAGTGGGGGAGTAAGATCTGGGCCACCGCCTAAGAGAGGACCCAACCCACAAGGAATTAACATAGTTAGGTCAAAACATGCTAAAAAGTTCTTACGAAAGCCTTCCAGAAAAGCATAAAATAATTTTTCTTGCAGGTTTATTTGATGGTGAAGGTAGTTTTGGAATTTGGTCTAAGGGTAAAGGAAGAAAAAAAGAATTTGCCTGCACTATCGAGATGATAGACAAAGATACTGTTCAAAAATTTAAAGATATGTTTGGTGGTCAGTTATTTCCTTGTAAAATTAGACAACCACATCACATTCCAACCTTCAGGTGGCGTATGAATGGGTATAGGGCTTTCAAAATTATTGATAAGATGATAGAGTTTATGTGTATTAGAAGACAGGAGAAATATAATGTGGTTAAGCGCGATAAAATTGGCGGCACAAGCAGGTACGCACATCTTCAAGAAGCGTCAGGAGACAAAAATGTTGATGGCGGATGCACAAATGATGCACGCAAGAAAGATGGCTCAGGGGCAGGAAGCTTACCAAGGAAAACTACTTGAGGCTAGACAATCGGACTGGAAAGACGAGGCAGTTTTAATAATTTTAAGTTTGCCCATCGCAATTTTGGCCTGGGCAGTCGTATCGGATGATCCGGGAGCGATGGACAAGGTAAAATTGTTCTTCGAGATGTTCTCAGAGCTTCCAAAATGGTTCACTAATTTATGGATCTTGGTCGTGGCTTCAATATATGGTATAAAGGGTACACAAATATTTAAAGGAGGAAAAAAATAATGACAAAGTTATGTCCAAGAGGAAAAGCAGCAGCGAAAAGAAAATTTAGCGTTTATCCTTCAGCATATGCTAATGCATATGCTTCAAAAATTTGTGCAGGAAAAATTAAAGATCCATCAGGTAAGAAAAGAAAAGATTTCAAAGGACCTAAGCCATCAGGAGCTAAAGTTGGTATGGCTGTTACTGCAGGCTCAAGATCAGGCATGGGTAGATTAGAAAAATCAGGATTATTGAAAGCTAGAGTTGGTAAATCTATTTCAAGACGTGCTCGAGAAATGCAATTAAAAAAAAAACAAAACCCTTATTCTGAATATAATAGAAAAGGTAAATTAAAATATACAGCAGCCAACAAAGGCGCTGAAATAAAAATTAATAAAGTTGTTAAAGGTTTAAAAAAAGCTTCTAAATTACATGCTGGACAAGCAAAAACATTACAGACAATCAAAGCAAAAGAAGGAGTACTTATGGAAAACCCATATAGATTTTATGATAGAGAAAAAAATTCAAAGAATAGAGGTGTGACTAGACAAAATTCTAGAGGTAAAATTAAAGGATCACGACCAAGAGTGGATTTATCACCTAAAGACAACCGGCCTCGTATCAAAAAAAAAGTAAATTATGATAATACTTTTAAAGAAGGTGGAATGGCTAGGGGTGGTGGAGCTGCTATTAGAGGGACTAAGTTTCAAGGCGTTTTCTAATGTACAAACGCGGCACTTGTTGGGAAGGTTATGTTCAAGCAGGTATGAAGAAAAAAGGGAACAAAATGGTTCCTAATTGTGTGCCTTCAGGTTCAAAAAAAATGGCTCAAGGTGGCCTAACAAAATGGTTCAAAGAAAAATGGGTAGATATTGGAGCAAAGAAAAAAGGTGGCAAATTTCAAGAATGTGGCAGAAAATCTGCCAGTGGTTCAAGTCGGAAGTATCCGAAGTGCGTTCCACTTGCAAAAGCCACAGCGATGACAAAGTCGCAAAAGGCGAGTGCTGTCGCGAGAAAGCGCCAAGCCCAAAACACTGGCCCTAAACCAACAAACGTAAGGACTTAAAATGTGGAATTGGATTAAAAAATTATTTAGACCTTGGAACTTAAGTAAAGTTTCACCTGATATAAAATCAGTAGAGCCAAGAATTTCAACTGTTGGGTTAACCAAAGGTGATATTAAAAAACTAAGAGGCCAAGGAAAAAAATTAGACATTGATAATTAGTTTAAATACTATATAAAAAACTAATGACAATTAGAGGTGATAGCTCAGAGTACGAGCTACTTAAAAAATGGTGCGAAGAATTACCTTTCTACAAAAAACCAGAAATAGTTACCAGTTGTGAAATAGGTATTAGAGAAGGCCTAGGTTCAAAAATCATAATGCTTGGCATTAGAGCGAGAATAGGAGGCATTCCTTACAAACACATTGGAATTGACCCCTACAATAATTTAAAATACCAACATTACGATAGTACAATAGAAAGCACCGCAGATTATACAAATGAAATGAGAGATCAAATGAAAGAGGATTTTTCAGACCACCCGGAGTTTATGTTCTTAAATATTAAAGATACTGAATACATGAAAAAGTATTCAAATGAAGATATTGTATTTGATTTTGTTCATTTTGATGGTCCTCATATGACAAAAGATGTTCTTAGAGAAGCTATTTACTTTGCTGATAAATCAAGAAAGGGAACAAGATTTGTCTTCGATGATTACACAAAATATAAAATTAATGACGTAGCAAAATTGTTAGAATATTGGAATTTTAAAATAATTGATACTGGTTCAAACAAAATTTGTTTTCAAAAAATATAATGGATATAGACACAATTTCACTAGTTCAAAGGACAATTAAAAAAACACTTCTTTCGTTAAAAGATCACGCTATATATGGTGTTGACACCATAGAGAAACTACAATATGTTAGGGGTCAAATCAGATCTCTTGAAGATCTGCAACAGGATCTAAAAGACCTGCTGATAACAACGGAAGATAAATATGAACAAGTCCACGGAGACACCGAAACGGACTGAAGCGCTACTCAATGCTTACAAAGCAAAAGAGGAAGTCGAAACAGTCCTTGATCCTAAAGCGATCGAAAAAACAACCTTAGATAAATTACCAACACCCACAGGTTACAGAATTTTAGTATTGCCCTATGCAGGACCTAAAAAAACTAAAGGTGGAATTCTTTTATCTGATACAACACAAGAAACGATACAGATGACAACAGTCTGTGGTCTTGTGCTAAAAATGGGAGATCTTTGTTATCACGACAAAGATAAATTCTCAAAAGGGCCTTGGTGCAAACTAAATGATTGGGTAATCTTTAGTAGGTATTCAGGTTCAAGATTCAAAATAGATGGTGGTGAAGTAAGAGTTTTAAATGACGATGAAGTCATCTCTACAATAAAAGACCCAGCAGATATTTTGCACCATTATTAAAGGAAGGATTACAATGGCTGAAATACAAGAAAAAAATCCATCAGTTGAATTAGATACTGACGGTATCAACGACCAAACGATTGAAGTAGAAACTCCTAGTGAGTCTACAACGCCTTTTGAAAAAAAAGAGGATGTTGATTTAGGTTACACAGATGTATCAAAAGAAAAAAGAACTTATGATAAAGAAAAAGATCATAGCACTGATATATCTTATGAAAATGAAAGAGAAACTAAGTTAGAAGAAAAACCGAAGTTTGAACAAAAAGAAGAAGATGAATCTGGACTTCAGGACTATTCCGACAAGGTTCAAAAAAGAATAAAAAAACTAACCTTTCAAGCTAAAGAAGCTGAACGAAGAGAAAGAGCAGCTTATGAATATGCTAAAGGTTTAAAAAGTCAGTATGAAAGTGCCGAAAAGAAATTTCAGGAAACTGATACTAACTATCTCAAAGAATATGATGCTAGAATTGAAGCTGAGCGAGAAAAAGCAAAATCATCTTTGAAACTAGCTTTTGAATCTCAAGACGCTGATGCTATTTTAGAGGCCCAGGACAACCTTACTAAATTAGCTGTTGAGAAAGAAAAAGTTTCTATGACTCTTGCAGAAAAAGAGACTAGAAAAAAAGAAGTTGAATCAGAAATCGTTAATAAACCTGAACAAAATGCTCAACCACCAATTAGTCAAAAAGCTCAAAGATGGGCTGAAGACAATGATTGGTTTGGTTCGGACAGAGTTCTAACTTCTGCTGCTATGGGAATACATGAAGACCTTTTGCAGGAGGGAATTGACGCGGAGACTGAGGACTACTATAATCAAATCAACAAACGTATGAAGGAGTATTTCCCTCAGAAATTTGCTCAATCTACAACTGAAGTAGAGACGAAGGCTGCTCCCGTCCAAAATGTAGCCTCAGTTAGTCGTAGAGCTGGAGGACGCAAGTCTGTGAAACTCACCAAATCGCAGGTAGTTATCGCTAAGAAATTAGGGGTGCCACTAGAGGAATACGCAAAATACGTGAAGGAAGGAGAATAAGATGGATAAAGTTAAAACTTCAATAAAAACTTCACGCGAGTCTGAAACTAGAGAGAAAATTTCTAGGAAGAAAGATTGGACTCCACCATCCAGTTTGGATGCACCAGCTGCACCGCAGGGGTATGCACATAGATGGATACGGACTGCAACTGCAGGTTTTGAAGATACAGGTAATGTATCTAAGAAACTACGTGAAGGTTGGGAATTTGTTAGGGCCGAAACTGTAATAAGTGAAATTGGTCAAAATGATTACCCTGTAATTCACGAAGGTAAACATGCTGGTTTAATCGGAATTGGTGGCCTTGTGTTGGCAAGGATACCGGAGGAGATTTTAAGAAGTCGTGCTGAGTATTTTAGAAAACTTACTCAAGATAGAACAGACGCGATAGATAGAGATCTTATGAAGGATCAACACCCGGACATGCCGATCAATATTGATAGGCAGTCTAGAGTTACCTTTGGTGGTAGTCGTAAAAAATAATTTTTTTGCATTACCTACCGTAGATGGCTTGGATAATTAACAAATAAACGGAGAAAACAACTATGGCAAATCAACTAGAAAAGTTTGGTCTAAGACCTTACAGAAAACTAGACGGTACACCTTTAGCTGGAGCTCAAAATAGATATAAGGTTGCGGACGGAAGTGCGACTGCAATTTTCCAAGGTGATTTAGTTAGACCATTAACAAATGGTACAGTAACTAGAGCAGCTGGAAATACCTCTTATGCTGTTGTGGGCGTATTCAACGGATGTTTTTACAATGATCCAACTACGCAAAAACCTACGTACTCAAATTTCTACCCTGGTGGAATCACACCAACTCAAGGCGGAATTACTGCCTTTGTTGTTGATGACCCAGACGCAGTATTTTTGATGAACGCAGATGCGGTTTTTGCACAGGCGGATTTATTTACGAACTATTCGCTGACTGCAGTTACAGGAAATACAACAACAGGAATATCAGAATGTATGTTAGATGTGGGAGTCACTGGAACGGCTGGCACATTTGCAGTACAAGCAATTGATATATCGCAAGATCCTGAAAACGATGATCTTACGACTTCAAATGCTAATATTCTTGTTAGAATCAACAATCACTTCTACCGTCAAGGTGGAACAGGACTATAATAGGAGTATTTAATTATGGCTATATCACGATCCCAACTAGTTAAAGAACTAGAGCCAGGCTTGAATGCACTATTCGGTCTGGAATATGGTAGATACGAAAATCAGCATGCTGAAATTTTCGCTACCGAAACATCTGACAGAGCTTTTGAAGAAGAAGTAATGTTAAGCGGATTCGCTTCTGCACCAACTAAACAAGAAGGTGCTGGAGTAGTGTTTGATCAAGCAGGTGAAACTTTCACAGCAAGATACAATCACGAAACAATCGCTTTAGCATTTGCTATCACTGAAGAAGCAATTGAAGATAACCTATACGATAGACTTGCAGGCAGGTACACAAGAGCTCTTGCAAGATCTATGGCAAACACGAAGCAAGTTAAAGCTGCGAACGTTCTAAACAACGCGCAAGTTACAAACGTTACTGGTGGTGACGGTGAATCCCTAATCGGAAACGCTCACCCATTAGCAACAGGTGGTACATTCTCGAATGTGTTAGCAGTTGCAGCAGACTTAAACGAAACTTCACTTGAGCAGTCATTGATTGACATCGCTGGGTTTGTTGACGAGAGGGGCTTAAGAATTGCTTCTTCTGGTAGAAAAATGATAATTCCAAAAGAATTACAGTTTACTGCTGAGAGAATCATGAAGTCACCTATGAGAACAAGCACTGCAGATAATGATATCAATGCAATCAATAATATGGGAATGGTCCCTGAAGGTTACAGAGTTAATAACTTTTTATCCGACACAGACTCTTTCTTCTTATTGACTGATATACCTAACGGACTGAAATATTTCGTTAGATCACCTATCAAAACTGCAATGGAAGGCGACTTCGATACTGGAAACATGAGATTTAAAGCTAGAGAAAGATACAGCTTCGGTTGGTCTGACCCTAGAGCAATATTTGGTAACGGAAATTTACCAACTGCTTAATAATCTAAGTTAGTATTACATTTAAGGGGCGGTGCAATTTGCATCGCCCCTTTTTTTATGGTAAATAAAGTTGATGTATAATTTACTTTGGGGGCTACCAGTCTTAAAAACAAAGATAGATCCAAAAGAATTCAATAAAAAAAATATCTTAAACACAATAGAAAAAAACTACCAAAAAAAACAAGTAAGACAAAAATGGTCTAAAAGTTTGTTTAAAACAGATATTCATCATTCATTGGGAGATGATCAAAATTCTGAATTTGATTCACCAGACTATTCTGAACTAATTAAATGTTATGAAAAACCAATTAAAGATTATTTAAAGACTATTAATTTTCAAAAAACTACAAAATTTAAGTATGAAATTGTTAATTATACTGCAGCTAAACATGTGTCTTTTATGGAACCTCATTTACATATTGATTGTGAATTTAGTATGATTCATTACCTAAAATTTGATAATAAACAAAACAGCCCAACAGTTTTTATGTCCCCCTACAGTTTTGTTGATTATTGGGTTTCAAAAAAAAAAATGCAAGAAAAAGTAAAAATTGATAACACAATGCAAAGTTGGTCTTGCGGGGAATGGCAATACCCCACTGAAGAGGATGATTGTTTAATTTTTCCAGCAATACTTAAACATTTTGTAAAAAATAAAAAGTCAGATGATTTGAGAGTTGTATTATCCTCAAATATAAGCATTCTTGAAGATTAAGGGCGGTGTTCACATCGCCCCTTTTTTTATGTATAATGAAAAGACCTAGAATAAATAATTATTTTGTAGACTGGCTAGGCAGACGGTATAGAGACTACAAAAAACGCTATACAAAGGAGAAACTATTATGGCAAACACTACATTCGATGGACCCGTAAGATCAAGAAACGGTTTTCAATCAATAGGACCAGGTGCGGTAGACGCAAACACTTTAGCAACTAACATGACAGTAGCTAATAATGCTGGAAGAATAATGCTTATGGATCCAGCAGGTACACCAACTGCAATTACAATTCCCGCAATTGTTTCAACAGCAGATGGAGCAAACGCAGGACCAGGAAGAGATCCAAATAATGCGAAGCACGATTGGAACTACTTTTGAAATTCTTTTTACAGATGATTTCACTGGTACAATTAAAACAGCTAACACAGCAGATAAATTTGTTGGTATGATTACTGCGGGTATTGATGCTTCTACAGCAGGGAAACAATGGGTTCCTGCAGCAGCAAACAATGAAATTAATTTAAATGGAGAAGCTGGAGCAGCTGTTGCTACAACAGGTGGTTTAAAAGGAACTTATCTTAAGTTTACTGCAGTTGCAGCAAACTTGTATTTAGTACAAGGTTTGACTAACGCAACAGGTACACTTGCAACACCTTTTGATACTCAATAATAAATAATTAGTGGCTCTCTTCGGAGAGCCACGAACTAGGAGAATTTATGTTTAGAGGAGATATACAAGCTACAAGAGCAACTACAGGAAACACGGGAACAGCTGTGATTGTACAACCTGTAAGATTAAAAGGAATTATTGTTGCTAACGATGGTGTTGGAGCAGGTCTTTTAGAATTAACAACTACTTCAAATACGGGATCAACTTTATTTATTGCAGATGTACCTAGTGGAGATGTAATTAATTTTTCATTTCCAGATGATGGTATTTTATTTCCAAAAGGAGTTTTTGTTAAAACAAAAACAAATATTGCAGCTTATACATTATTGACAGATAAATATTCTGGACCTAACCTAACAACGAGTAACAGATAATGGGTGGTTCAAGTTTTTCATCAGATCAGTCGGTAGCACACGCAACAGGTACAGCTCAAATGGTTGCTACTGGTACAAGAGCAAGACTTACATCCATTCAAGGAAAAGGTAATAGTACAGATGGTTCTATTATTTTTAGAAGTGGTGGTGCAACAGGTACTATTATTGCAACATATTTATTTGGAGAAGAAGGTTTAGATATGTATTTACCTGGTAATGGAATTTTATTTTTAGATGGTATTCATGCAACTATTGCTAATACTACTGGTGTAACAATAACATTTACTTAAAATGAATTTAGAATATTATTCAGATATTCTGGAGTTAAAAAGAGGTGGTGACGTTCAACCACCAAAAACAAAAAAATATTTTAGAGCAACTAAAACTGGAGCTGGTATGACTAAAGCTGGGGTTGCAAAATATAGAAGAGATAACCCTGGATCAAAATTAAAAACTGCAGTTACGGGTAAAGTAAAAGCTGGGTCAAAAGATGCNAACCGTAGAAAGAGTTTTTGTGCTAGAAGTTTAGGACAAATGAAAAAATTTCCAAAAGCTGCTAAAGACCCTAATTCAAGATTAAGACAAGCGAGACGTAGATGGAAATGTTAGATTATGTCTTATTTAAATGCTAACATTTCACCAATATATTGTAAAATAAGAAAGGAGTATCTTTATGACCTTAAAGAAAATAAAGGAAAGTATAGTGAATGTGTTATCTTTAGTATTAGCAGTATTTCAGGAAGGGCTATACTATTTAACATCATGTTACCAAATGGTGCGTGTTTTTGGAGATTGCCTATCTCAGCGTTTTTCCAAAAATCGTATGATCGATCCAAAGTGCCAGATATGCATGTACACGAGCTGGAATTGTGGAACTGTTTTAGTTACTGGCCTAGTGTTACTTGTTTTGATTGGTTGGATGGCGTAAGTGGTAAATTTTTAGGATTAGATAAAAAGTTTTATCATGGAAAATATTTATTTACGATTGATTGGGCTCATCCAGATACTAACATCTTGGATGTTGAACACTCTGAAATTCCTGAAGAACATAAGTGTGCACATATATTGGAGCTTGATAACGGTAATTATGCAGCTCAGCCTAATAACCGTATTTTGTGGAATGTTAATAGCTACACTACTGATACAGATTGGCCTGACTACAAAGTCCAAACTACATATTGGGATGCAGAAGATAATGGAATGGTCACAGAAGATTCTGATAATATGTTCTATCAAATGGAAAAAGTAAAAGATAAAAAAAGAACATATAAGTCTTATAAGGATTACGCACTTGATATGTCTTTTGAAAACGATGGTAAAAAATGATTGATAAAATGATTTATAAATTTTTAGGTTGTATGGATAAATTAATAGAAAAAATAAATAATATATTTACAAATAAAAAAAAGAAAAAGTAAAATAATGAACATTGCAGAACTATTCAAAAAAAATTTTATATTAGTGCCAGTCATAGCATCCGTATTAGTTGGAACGTTCACGGGTGTTAGATATATTGTTAATCTAACAGACACAATCAA
>JGI24006J15134_10001557_pt1 | contig 13020 bp, 18 predicted proteins | sample LinPmetageLP53_FD_15134 | JGI IMG/M metagenome (IMG submission 15134) | reverse complement strand
TGAAAAAACTCTTAACTATAACAAAAAAGTTATAAAAGAAATGGAGACTTTTGATATTGACAATCCACAATGGTCAGCTGCTACAAACTACGTAGAAGCTTTTACAAACGTACCTCTAAATAGATTATACAATAAAACACAAAACGTTAGACAAGCTTTAAACAACGAGCACTCAGCTTGGGAAAGATCTTTAATGTTTTTAGGTTGGAGTCAATACAACCTTGATCTTGAAAATAAAAAAATGGAGGAGATTAAAGAGTCTGTTAAAAGTAAAAGTAAAAAGAAAAAGAAAAAGAAAAAAAGAAAATACTACGTTATACCAAAGTAGTAAACAATTCAAAAAATAAGTGACTATATTAAAATGGTGAAAAGACTAATAATATTGCTACTACTTATATCTAATATAACAGTAGCTCAAACGTATGGAATCAAGGACGTTAAGAAGATGTTGAAGTACTCGACATTCTACGCCGCGGTAAATGGTGGAACGTCGCTATCTGATGTTGATGTATTCTCTGTAGATAATGGTTTATCTACACAGACTATTTCAACTCCTTATGATTATAACTTTACCATAGGTTACGTAAGATTGCTAGGNTTNGGCTACGAAAATAAAGCCCAAACATTTTACGATGGAACAGAATCTAATTACAGTGATGCGGCTACTGTAGGTAAAGTAAGAGGAGTTGAATACTTATTTGAAGTTGATTACAAAAGACAAGAAGGCATAGATTATATGGACCAGCACCATTTTATTAGATATAGTTCTGATGATGGTTGCCCAGATAAATTATGTGTAAATTTCTTTGCTTTTAAAGTTGAATACCTAGAAGATGGATTTGCCGACATTAAGTACTTTGAAGCATCAGAAAGATATAGACATCGTAAGTCTAAAAATTTATCGTGGAATATTGGAGCTGCACACCGTTTAGCCGAGCCTTATGGTTACGATCCACTTTCAATTTGGATACTAGACAACGGTAATTTACATTATACATATTTAGCTTTGCAAGAAGGTTATACGGTTGATGTTGCTAATAGTGAGTATTATAGTCCTGATGGACAAATTGTAGCTACTAGCGCTGAAGTTTGGGAAGCGGTTGTTATACCAGGGGTGCTAGCTGATTATGCAGAAAAAGAAAGAAACAAATTAGCAAAAGTAATTCAACACTCTATAGTTATGGGTTTTGATTATTATAAATATAAAAAATCAAACTGGATGCACGTGTGGGCAAGTTTAATGCCTTATCACTATGATGATGGTAGTGAGTTCTCTTATCACAATTTTAACGGTGGAGAGCAGTGGATGGATTATTCGTTTGGATTTATATATGGAATAAAACAAAGTAAAAGCTTGGGATATTTTGTAGAAGGAAAATACAACAAGTACTGGAATCGTGAATGGTACGATTTTAAATTAGGAATGAATTACACAATATTTTAAAAAATAAATTATGGCTTATAAAATGAATGGTTTTTCAGGATTTAAAGAATCTCCGGTTAAACAAAAAGGAGATAATCTAAAAAAGATTATGACCGCAAAAAAAGAATTAGCAAAACAAACTGGTACTTTTTATAAACCAGGCGCTGAACCTAAAGTAAAGGTTCCTAATGTTAAAGGTTTTAACAAAACAGGAAGTAAAGCTAGCACAACACCAGGATACAGCACTACGAAAGCGGCTAAAGAGGGAAGTTTTAATAAAACTGGAAGTAAGGCTAGTAAAACTCCAGGGTTTAGCACAACAAAAATGGCAAAAGGATTAAAAAAAGCAGGAAAATTTTTTGGTGGCAAACTTGCGGGGACATTAGGAATGATGGGCGCTGGAACGCTTAACGCAACAGCCACGCCAAAAGGTAAAGCAAAAAAGAAAGGTTCTTACACGGACGATTTTACTAAATTAAAATAGTAGTTAAACGATGGCAAAAGAATTAAACGAAGACAGCGGGTTTAAGGTAAGTATAAAAACTTTAGTTGGTATTGGCGCTGCTATGGCAACTGTTATTAGCATGTGGTTTATGTTACAGGCTGATATTGCTGAGGCTAGAGAGTTACCGGTTCCACCGCCTCAAGATGTTACCCGCATGGAGTTTGATATGAAAGATCAAATGATTCGTAATACAATTATAACTACGCAATCAGACGTAGAAGAAATCAAAAAAACTCTAGAAAAAATAGAGGATAAATTATACAATAGATAATGGAGAAGCCAGACGTTACTTGGAGGGTATTTGGAATGTACTTATTGGTTCTTTTGTTAATACTAGTCTCTGGTAGTGCTAATGGCCAAATATCTGTATCTCAATTTAATGCGCAGTGGAATAAAGCTAACGAAGTTTCTTGGGTAATGGATCTTGAGGATTGTAGAACAATAGCTTACGTAGATATAGCTACTAGCCCTAAGATGCAAGCTAAACACAAAATAGCTGCAATACCAACTATTATAATATTTAAAGATGACGTTGAGGTTGCTAGGTTTCAAGCTGATTTAAGTTTTAAAATGATGGCTACAAAAGAAGAAGTGCAAGAAGAAATAGATAATATATTAATGAGTGATTTTTAATTATGGGATATAAAATGAAAGGATTTGGTGGGTTTAAAGACTCTCCATTAAACAAAAAAGAAAGCTTTAAGCCTCACAACATGTATGATAAGCAGAAGGCTGAAACAAAAAAAGAACATTCAGAGCTTAAAGAAAAAGGTTATGGACATAGCCCTATTAAAAAAAGAGGTTTATGGGATAATATACATGATAAAAGAAAGCGTGGTGAGAAAATGAGAAGCAAAGGAGACAAGGGAGCACCAACGGAAAAAGCATTGAAAGAATCACAATCACCGGCTAAAAAAAGTTGCAGTTGCTGGAAAGGACATAGCAGAGTTCCTGGAACAAAACCTTGCGCACCTGGAAGTTGTAAAAAAAATTAACTATGCCGGGAACTGAAAAACAAAATAATATGTTTGAAAAAACAGAAGGATACGTTCAAAAAAATAATCCTTTTCCTGTTACTAGTTGTGGTCGTAGAAGAAACGATGGATCACCACTTTTGCAAGCAAACAAAAGAACAAAAGGCGAAGGAAGACATTTTAGAACTTCCGAAGAAGGCGCTGGTATGACTAAGGCTGGTGTTGCGTCTTATAAGTCTCAAAATCCAGGAAGTAAATTAAAACAAGCTGTGACTGGTAAAGTTAAGCCTGGCAGTAAGGCGGCTGGAAGAAGAAAATCATTTTGTGCTAGATCAAGAGGTTGGACTGGTGAAAGAGGTAAAGCTGCTAGAGCAAGATGGAAATGTTAAAATATATGAAAAAATTATTACTATTATTATTACCTTTTACGTTATTGGCTCAAGGGCCACCACCTAGCTGTGTACCTACAACTATTGTAATAAACTTAGATCAATATCAAAGTGAAACATACTGGGTTGTAGAAGACACTAGCGGTAACATGCTTACCTACGGTAGTAACTACAGCTCTTATCCTGACTACGCCATTGTTGTAGAGCAAAGATGTTTGCCTGCTGGACCTTTAACATTTACCATATATGATTCTTATGGAGACGGGCTAAACGGATCTTTGTGGGGTGGTTTAGATGGATCTTATTACTTAATACAGTGTAATGATACTTTAGTGTATGGTGATGATCCGGCATTTGGCAACGATTCAATACACGTTTTTGTATCAGATGCTTGCCCTCCCGTCTTTGGGTGCATGGATCCTTTGTATGTTGAGTTTAACCCTTTAGCTGACACAAACGATAGTTCATGCACTGTTTTAAAAGTATTTGGTTGTATAGATTCTAGTATGTACAATTGGGATCCTTACGCTAATACAATGTCTTTAATACCTAATTGTGATTACGTTTTAACCTTATATGATTTAGTAGGAGATGGGTGGACTGATTCTGAATTAGAAATAAAACAAGATACAAATATTTGGTATTTTTCTTTAGACACAGCTTTGTTTCAAAATGACTATATAATAAATTTAAAGTCACCGCAACCCGTAACATTTAAGTTTACGGTAACATCTCAAGCGGCTCTAACAGCCTCTCATTGCGGTTTTAAATTAACAAATCCAGATGGTGTAGTTATGAAAGAGGTTTTGCCTCCGTTTATAAACCCTGGTTTTACACATGTATCACAGACATATTGTGGTAACTTGTGTATTGAAAAAATATTTGGATGTACATATCCAACAGCTATCAATTATGATAGTTTAGCAAACACAGATGACGTTAGTTGTTATTACGACCCAGGTTGCACAAACCCTGTCTATCTAGAGTATAATGCTAACTATGACTACGATGATGGATCTTGCAGCACGTTAGTTGTGTTAGGATGCATGGATTCTTTAGCATTCAACTATAACCCATTAGCAAACACTGAACTTACTGGATCTTGTATTTCAATTGTAACAGGCTGTATGCAGCCACTTGCTTTTAATTATAATCCTAACGCTAACACGTCAGACACTTGTATTGCTATTGCTTATGGATGTATGAGTCCAGTAGCTATAAACTATGACTCTCTTGCTAACACGGATGATGGGAGTTGTGTTGGAGTTACATACGGTTGTACTGATAGTACAATGTGGAATTACTCTCCAAGCGCAAACGTTGATGATGATGGCTGCATACCTTATATCTATGGCTGTATGGATGTAACTCAGTGGAATTATAATCCTTTGGCAAATACAGATAACAATGCTTGTATAGCTTTTGCTTATGGATGTATGGACTCTACAATGTTTAATTACGATCCTCTCGCTAACACTAGTAACGATAACTGTACACCTTACATTTATGGTTGCATAAATCCTATAGCATTAAATTATAATGCAGCAGCTAACACTGATGACTTTAGCTGCATACTTCCTATATATGGATGCATGGACAGCTTAGCCTTTAACTATAATCCTTTGGCAAATATAGATAATAATAGTTGTTTGCCCGTAATACTAGGATGTACAGATCCTATAGCTTTAAACTATAACGCTTCTGCTAATACAGATGATTTTAGTTGTGTGTTACCCATTTATGGCTGCACAGACAGTACAATGTTTAATTATAACCCACTTGCCAATGTTGACAATAGCAGCTGTGTTGCTTTTTTATATGGTTGCACGGATCCTTCTATGCTCAACTACAATGCTATGGCGAACACGGAAGATTTTACTTGCATTTCTTTTGTATATGGATGTATGGATCCCACTGCACTTAACTATGATTCGCTTGCGAACACAGATAATGAAAGCTGTATTACTATTGTGGAAGGCTGTATGGATCAATCGGCTTATAATTATAATATATCCGCTAATTTTAGTGATAGCGTTTCTTGTCTTTTCGCTGCTAGCTGTGTTACTGGCGCAGGTGTTCCCTATTGGCTAAACGATCCTTGCTACGCCTGGGTTATTGACGTAGATAATTATTGTTGTGAAAACGAGTGGGATACAATATGTCAAGCAACATATGATTATTGTGATGGTTCTTGGTCAGGGCCATTGTTAAAAAGATCAGAAAACAAAAAAGAACTAATAATGATTACTGATTTATTAGGTAGAAAAACAAAAAAAATTAAAAATCAACTTCTATTTTACATTTACAACGACGGTAGTGTAGAAAGAAAATTAATAAAACAATAAATTATGGCATTAGTACCAACATTAACAATAAAAGATTCAACTACATTTAGTGATGAAATAAGTTTTTCAGTAACACATAGCTTAACAACAGGAACTCCATCACAAGGATTAACTAAAGCAACTATAACTACAGCTGATAATCAAGAACTAGTAGACAACGGTGTTAGTGGAGTGTTTTACTTTTACGCAAAAAACCACGACGCTAACAATTTTGTTATACTTCAAACCACAGCAAGCGAACAATATGCTAGGTTAAGTCCTGGGGAATTTTGCTTTTTTCCTATAAACGATGGAAACGGTTTAGAGGCTAGAGCCGATACAGCTAGTATTATTTTGGAATATGCTTATTGGGCAAAAGGATAAAAATAAAAACAATTAATTAACAAAAACAAAAAACAACAACATGGCAACAACAACAGCAACGGTAAGTATTTCTAGTGGCGATTTAAACCCAGGGAGTACATTATCAATAAACGCTAGTTCAACGTTGATGAAGACCGGCTTAACTACTGGTATGGAATTAATGGAAATGGGTAACCATACACTAGCGGTAGATACAGAAAAAGCACTTTCACTAGCTTTAGGTGAAGTAAACGGATCGCATTTTGTTTATATATGCAATACAACCACTGATGATACTCGTTATATAGAATGGGGATTACACGAAACTATGATAGGTAATTTGGGCGCGGGCGAATGGATGTTTATTCCTTGGAATAATGCGGTGACAAGTGATTCTGAAGTGGAATTAGAAGCTAAAATAGGCGCGGCTACTTTTGAATATGCAATATTCAAATCAGCGTGGACATTACCAGCGGCAGGAGGAGCATAAAATAATTAACGATAAATAAATAAATAAATATGGCAACAATAAACGCAAGTATTAGTATTAGCAGTGATATAATGAGTTATCCTGCTCGTATTAATAAAACAATGACAATGAAAAAATTAGCCTCATGTCATGGTTTAGAAGAAACAACTGGGCTAAGAACTAAAAAATTTGGGCTAGTTACAACTGCAGCTGTAATAGCTGAGGCTGGTGAACTTACAAGTGGTCAAGCACATAAAATGTATATTAGAAATACTAGTTCTAGTAAAGCTGGTTATTTTTTCGTAGCTTATAACGCTTCAGCTGCAGGAGCAACTACAACTGAAATTATAGGTAAATTACACGGAGGCGATTGGATGTTATTTCCTTATAATGGAGCTACTAACATAACCGTAGCTTCTGATGGAGCTGAAGAACAAACTTTAGAATACATGGTATTCGCTGATGGGATTGTAGCTGCTGAAGGTTAGAATATGAAATGGTTAGGTCAGTACATACAAAGCTTTACAGCTAGGTTTCGTAATGACGTTTACTTAGAAAGCCTTAGTACAACTACTGAGACTAGTGCTTTGGTAGTTGATAGTGATGGTAAGATTAGTAAAAACGTTACATCAGGTGTAAACTTAGCTAATGGAGCCGACAACAGGGTTGTCACAGCCGTTGGNACAAATGGGCTGAANGCTGAAGCTAATCTTACATTTAATGGNTCTACTTTAAGTATTGAAGCTGATTCAAACACAACAACTGATGCTTTATTTATAGACGCTAACAGCTTAACAACTGGCTCTGCTATAAGTGTAGATGTAGACGATGCACTTACAACTTCCAGCACAAAATCTTTAATTGAAATTGATTACGATAAATCAGGAGTTTTAGGGGCTAGTCAATTACACATATTAGAAGGTATTAATATAAATCTTTCTGACGCTGCCACTAACAACGCGGCTGCAATACAAATTGTAACAGGTGTTAATCTTACTATTGATGCCGCTTCTAATCAAGGGAGTATTAATCACGTTGGATATTCAGCAAGCTTAACAGATGGAGATCCAACCGGTGTGGGTTTTTTATCTAACGTTGAAAACGGTGGTGTAGATTTTAAAGCAACTAGTAGTGCTGATACTGGTGACACGTTTACTATGGCGACTACAGCACACGGTGCCACAACATTAACAACAACAGACGATGATGCCGAGGCTGCTCATTTTGAAATAGCAGCCGATGGAGATATTACCTTAGATGCTAATGGTCAAATAAAATTAGAACCAGTTGCTGGTAATAATATTCTTTTAGATGGCACGGTTACTGTAGATGGTGGTGCTGTAGGTGGTTTAGTCTCTTTAACCTCCTCTGATGATTTAGCTTTAGTTGCAACTGGAAATGATGTAAATGTAGACACTGACTTTTTTAGAATTTCATCAGCTTCTACCAATCACCCGCGGCTTTACATTTCGGCAACAGAAGATGCTACTGGTTCAGGAATGTTAGTTTTTGAAAAAGATAGAGGCGCCGCGGCTGCTGATGGTGATAGAGTAGGTCAGATAGCTTTTGTTGGAGAAGATGCTTCTCAAAATGCTGAGCAATACGCTACAATATCTTGTTTCGCTACAGAAACTCAACACGGTGACGAGGCTGGATCTGTGGTTATAAACGTAGTTAATGACGGTACTGAGCGTAATGGTATTACCATGACTGGTGATAAAGGAACTGCACAAGAAGTAGACGTACAAATTGCTAACGGAGCAGGGTCTGTAACTACTGTAGCAGGAACTTTAGAATTAACTTCTACTGGAGCTAAATTTGGTGCCGGTATTCCAAACGTTTTTGGAAGTACAATAAAAGTTTTACCATCAGACTTTATGGCGAATGAGGAACCTGGTGTAACAAAAACTTTACAATTTGTTGATAATGACGCAAGTGGTATAAAACCAGGAGATAACGGTACTGAGTTACTAGCCTTTGTATCAATACCAGAAGGAATGAAAGCTACTCACGTAGACACATATGCTGATGATAATTTGGATTTTGAAGTTTACGAACTTAATATACACGAGTCGGTTAATGATCTATCTGCAGCTTCAAAAGGTTCAGGAAATTGTAACACAACTTTAAATATAACTGATGTAGATGCAACTGCTACAAATTACTTGTTAATCCAAGTTATTACCGTGGCTAAAGCAGATAGAGTTTGGGGAGCAAAAGTAACAATAGCAGCACAAGGATAAATAAATAAATAAATAAATAATAAAAATGCCAGTAGGTTTCTACACACAAAAAATAGCTTCTGGAGATAAAACCCAAGTAACGTATGCGTATAATGGCTATAAGTCTATGACTTTTACCAATACACATTCTGCCGCTGTAAGTATTACTCTTTACGTTACATCTCAAGTTGGTACAGATATAACAACTACAGGTGCGGATATTAATCTAACAGCTGGATACCCAGCAACAACAGCTCCACAAGCTATTGTTTTGAGCGCAACAGCAGCTACTAGTGACGGTTTTTTAAATGAAAGAATTTACAAGTCAAACGGTAAACTTGTTGGTGTTTGTACTACTTTTTCAAGTGGTACCGCAATAACTTTTGCAGGTGGATTAGTAAATGCTTTAGTAGACGCAGAGGTTTTATTTACTGGAACTAGATATACAATGTTAAACGCTGTTGAAATCCCTGCTCATACAGCTTTAAAACTGCATCCAGAAGATTTTGAGTTTGACACTAGTTCTTATAACATGTATATAGACTCAAGCAATGCCAGTGGATTAATAGATATAATAACAAGATATTAGATGATAAGTAAACATATAAGCGATAAAGAGGGCGTGTATAGCGTAACGGCTACACGTAAAGGACTAGATAATACTCCAAGCCAATTTGAATTAGCAAACATGAAGCTGTTGGCTGAAAAAGTATTTGAGCCATTAAGAAAGTGGGTTGGAGGACCAATTAGAATTAATAGTTTTTTTAGAGGTAAAGCTTTAAATAAAGCTATAGGAGGCGCTACATCTTCTCAACATTGTAAAGGTCAAGCTGTAGACATAGATGACGGCGGGTGTAAAAAGACCAACGCAGAGATGTATCATTGGATAAAAGAAAATTTAGACTTTGATCAAATGATCTGGGAGTTTGGTACAGATGATAATCCTAATTGGGTTCATATTAGCTACGTGTCTGAAGATGAAAATAGAAACAGGTGCTTGAAAGCATACAAAGAAAAAGGTAAAACTAAATATAAAACAATATAATATGTTAGGATTAGGAAACAGTCTAAATTATTCACTTGTAGCAGGTTTTGAGAATCTTTATTCTTTNNANTTTGACGGTAGTAACTTTGTGCAATTTATAGATAAAGATGTATTTACTATAAATGATTCAGGAGCGAATAGAGGTATGACTTGGAGCGCTTGGATAAGACCTGATGCTTCTAATAAAACTATATTATCTAAAGCTGATGGAAGTGGAAATGAATGGAAGTTAAGAGTTGGTAAAGGTTCTAGAATTGAAATGCAAATATTTGGAGATAATAATAGTGGTATAAATCAAATTCTAGTAACAGATGTAGTTAATATTATAAGTGGTGGTTGGCATCACGTTGCAGTAACCTATAATTTAGGTTCTACTTCTTCATCTATTCTGGTTTTTGTTGATGGTGTTCAATATTCTCTTGCTTTAGGTAATTCTACTTATACTTCTGCTGGGACTTGGAGTGCTTCTATTAATACTAATGCAAAAATGGTTTTAGCAAACTCTTCTTATGTAGGTAGAATAGATGAAGTAGCTATATTTGATAATGCCTTGCACGGAGCTGTAATTGCTTCTATTTATAATAGTGGAGCTCCAAATGATATTTCAGGACTTGATTACTTACTAGGGTGGTGGCGAAATGGCGACCCAACAGGCACAGGAGCATATCCAACTATTATAGATCAAAGCTCAAATAGTAACGATGGAACGATGACTAATATGGCTTCAGGAAATATTGTAGCTGATGTACCTTAAAAAATAAAATATGTTAGGATTAGGAAATAACTTAAGTTTATCACCAGTTTTATCTGGATATACAAATTCGCATCATGCTGAGTTTGTCACGGCTTCAAGTCAGTATATTGAAACAAATACTACCATGGAAGCTATATTGCAAGATAGTTTTACTATTGCTTTTTGGACTAGATTAGACGATGGTTCGAACAATCCTCCTCAATGTTTTATGGGGGTGTATGCTGGGCCTGGTGAGTTGCTTCTTATAGCTATAGGAAAAAATAGCAGTGAATTAGATTTTAGTTTTACGGCGAGTGGTGATCAACATATTTCAAGATCAGATGCTGCGGTATTTGTAGATGGGGTGAATCCTTGGAAACATATAGCTATAACGTTTACAAAATTAGGAACAGGAAGTGGTAATGGAGTTCAGCTTATGTACGTAAATGGGAGTCTGGTTGCTAGTAGTATAGTAAATAGTAAAGAACTAACCGCGGCAAACCAGGGCAATCTTGATCTCGGTGCTAGTGAGATGTTTATTGGGGCCCAAAATAATCAAGGAACTGCAGCCTTGTTTGTTGATGGAGGAATGGATGAATTTGCTGTTTGGTCAACTGCTTTACACCCTACTATAATCGCCGAGGTCGCGGTTCCAGGTGCTGATTTACTTAGTGTTGCTGCAACTGATTTAGAACACTGGTACCAACTAAACGACGACGTAACAGATGCGACGGGTAATAGTAATGGTACAAATCAAGGGGCAACATTTGGGACTAGTGTAGCAACATAGATTAATTACAATAAATAAAAAAAAGGGGGCAACTTTCGTTGTCCCCTTTCTTCATTTAATACTAATACTAAAACTGAGCGTTCTTTTGTTCTTGAACTTCCTTTCTAATATTTTGAGCTAAAGCTTTTACAGCTTGCATAGCTTTTCTAACCCGCGTTCCAGCGGAGTTATTTCCTTCAACAAATTTAGTTACATCTGTTTGGCAATCATTGATTGCGTCTTGCAATTCGTCAAATTCACTGTTTAGTTTATTAAAACTCATAATTTAATTTAATTTAATTTATATAATTTGATTTATTTTACACATTTATCACACAGAAAGAAATACATAATAAATACTAAAGATAATAAACCTACAAAACCTGCGTTACCTAAAGCTGTTACCATTGCCATAAAATTTCCTATAATATCCATACCGAATACTACATTGCCTGTTAATAAACTCCATAGGATTGTTACTGGTACAATAGCCATCATTATTGACACTAGTCCACCAAAAAATCCTTTTATATACTCCATTACTTTTTCCATTGTTATTTTTTTTAGTTAATAATTAAAATTTGTAAGATACACTTAAGTTTAATGTTCCCTCTCTATCACCATTCTCATCAGCTTTAGCTGGCATAGTGTAGTTTGGATCAACATATAAGCTGTTCCATACTTTAAAAGAATAACCAACACCTAAATCTATGTTATCCATTAATTCAGAATCAGAGTCTTTAGTGTAGTTATATACACACGTACCCCAAACTCCACTCATCAACGTATAACGACCTAGCAACTCATATTTGTCCTCACCATCCATTGTGATTCCAACCATAAGCTTGTCATTTACTTCATAACCTACGCCCAGTTTTTCTGTAACGCTCCAAGTTGAATCAGAAGTTTCACTGATTGTTGTTAAAGCTGAATACTGAGCAGAAGCTATCATAGTGCAGGCAGCTAAAGCCATTGTTAAAAATAATTTGTTCATAATAATTGTTTTAGTTATAAGCTTGTTATTTCGCAGACACCACCGGCACAAGCTAATTCACCTGATAGATCTGTTTCGTCAGTTGTTTCAACAATGTTAGATAGATCTACATCGTTTAAGAGTTTGACTCTCTTATTAAACTCTTGCTCTGTTATATCTTCAAACGGAGCCTGAGTATACGTACCACCATCATAAGGCAAAACTGATAGACCGTTATAACATTCCCTGTTATCCCACATCCATTTGCCAGCCTTATCCCATTCATCTTCTCTTAAACTAATTGTCGCGGACACGTTGTGGGTGTTTGATCCCTTTCGGTGACCAGGTTTAACCCATTCGGTAGCAACTTTTTTAACTCTTTTGAGTAAGTCAAAAGCAGATTCAGTTCTCATTATAGAACCTTTAGGTGCTGATTGTGGTATTTCAATAACAGCGGTGTCATGAGGCCTGAAGTACTCATCTTGTACTAAGTCAGGGTTGTGAGTTAATAAGTACTTGTAAATTGGCTCATTCTTACCCACGCGAAGTCTTCTAATATAATAATCGTTATGCCAAGCATGTATGCCGGATGAGGTACCAAGAACTAAGGATGTTGTGCCAGCAGGCTTAACGCACGTTGTTCTTGCCGCTTTGTTTATCCCTATTAACTTTGCTATTCTTGAGTTTTCTCTTTTTACTATACTTGCAGCTGCCGTCATATCCATTCGGAGCACAGCGACACTCGCTATCCCTGTCATTGACACACCTATAAGTGCGTCTTTTTCTGTTGTCTCTTGCCATATTTCTCTTAGATAGTGGAATTCCGTATAA
>JGI24006J15134_10001556_pt1 | contig 13026 bp, 21 predicted proteins | sample LinPmetageLP53_FD_15134 | JGI IMG/M metagenome (IMG submission 15134) | reverse complement strand
ATGCTGCTGGTACTTAAAAATACCTACCCTAGTAGTAAGGGCGTTTATATTTAAGTACCCCTCTTTTGTACGCTCAAAATCGCTACTATCTAATGTAAACACATCGATGTTTTTGTGTAAATTTATTTGATTTTGACTAGTCATATACTAATTATACCTTTCAAAGACATAAAAATTCAATAATTTATTAAATTAACTCTTTTTTCTTCTCGCTTATTTTGATAATTATCGGCTCGCCTTGATGGAATCTACTTAGCAGATACTGTTGATACTCTTCCCAATTTTTATCTGGGTATCGTTTTCTAATAGTCTCTGTTGTTGCTTCGTCCTTCCATAAAAACACCTTTGCTATTTCAAAGGCCTCAATTGGCTGCCCAGGAAAGCATACATAACTCTCCTCTTCGGCTTCTTTACACTGTTTATACGCAATTACTCTCATATCATTCCTTATTTTATGTTAAATATTTATAATTTTTACTATATTTTTATTATCGGCTCTGCCCAGCATCTACATTGAATCGGTTCCCCTGGATTTCCCTGTGGTGGCGCTTTTTTGTAGCTAAATCGCTTATCTTGCCTTGCCCAATGGCTTGGCCTTGCATCTGGATAACGGCCACCTGGGTTACCTCTCACTCTCTCATCCAGTGCGGTCTGCCACTTATATTCAGTAATACCGACATTAATGTGTCTTAGTCTAGTCAATTGACCATTAAACTTTCCGATCTGGTCCCTTGAAATTAAACGAGCTCTGTTTTTGCTTATACGAAACTGTTTTTCTAATAGCTTACTTGTCTCTGTTACTGTATAGCCATTTCTACCTGCCGCTGATATCGTTTCTCGTATACGCTTACGATAATCGTTACCCATTCCTCTAATCAATTCAACATTCGAGGCAATAAAGGGCTCTATAGTTAATCTTAGCTGAGGATCGCTATAAAATAAATCAACACCTGTCATACCTTTAAGAACTTTGAATACCTGTTTTTTATTAAAAGCATTAGTCTTAGTTGCAATACTATATAACATGCTACTTAATGCCGCATCAGAGTACTCAATCATCATTGTGTTAGATACTTGCTCTGTAATGTCTCTTGTTTCATCTGCATAACTGTCAATAATAGTGTATTCTTGTTTAAATTGTCCTAATTTAGGATATAAGTTTTCTTTAATTAAATTATGATAGCTACGCACATAACGTAAAAGCTCTTTTTGATATTCCTTTTCTACTGATAGGGGGTATAGCTGTGTAGGAGCTTTTTTTATTTTAAAATTCTTTTTTGTCTCTTGAAGCTGTTTAACTATCTCTTGAATCATCTGGTTCTATATCATCGAAATCAATACCTTCATCATCAAGCTTAATATTTTGTGTAAATTTTCCTGTAAAAAGGCTATTTCGTACTTCTTCTTGTGTAAGAATGCCAGCATTTAAAAATCTTTCCATTTGATCAGAAACTTTTAATCGATAATCTGCCTCTTCAAGTTCAGAAAGTTCTAATAACGGTGGGAACTCAACATCATATTCAAAGTCTTTTTTACCGTATTCAGATTTTAGTAAGTAATCAGTGACATAACGGATAGAATGCTCTAAAACTCGCACCTGCTCTTGCTTCACATAATCCATGTAGTCTATGAGCTCACTTTTCCCAGAAGACTGCTGTCCTTTAGGTGACTCACCTAATAATATAGTTCTAGGAATACCACTAGCAGCTACCATGTTATTTGTAAGTTGTTCAACAAGGTCTTTAATACCTGATAAATTTAGTGAATGATTTACAAATTCGTCCCCCTGAGTTAAAAGCATTAACTGATTCTCGCACCTGGTTTTTTGAATTAAGCGCATACGCTCAGAAATTTGACGAGATGTTTCCTCGTCTGCAATATCCATTAAATTCTCAATTTTAAGAATTGCCATATTAGCTGTATTGAGTAACGGAACAAGGTTGTCCATTGCCCCTTGATGCTGACCAACACTGTCGTACACACGTTGAATTGTTGACCCATGGCGGTATTGGTTATTTATAAAATAATCTTGTGGTAAATACTCACCATCAAATCGTGTTACACGGCTATAGTGTATATCTGTAATATTTAAATATGAATTAGATATATTATATCGAGTAGGTAAGCCAAAAACGTTGCTTGTAACATCTTGGTTTATATTTTGCCCGTACATTGAACTAGAAAATACTTGCAAATTAAGTAATGGAGCCTCTTGTATCTCTTCTTTATAATTATTCTTATGTTCATTAGTCACTAAAAAAAAGAATGACTCCCCATATATACGAGATTGGGTCCATGCTTCGGCTAACTTTTTAAATAGGCCTAACCGTTTATATTCTTTTTCTAAAAATGAAACTATTTCAGGATCTAAATTTTCAATCTTGAAGTGCTTTTTTGTTCCGTCAAAAACTGGTCTACTTACGATTTTTCGTATCATTGGGTCGTTTTTAAAAGCTGTTTCTAAACGTTCGTCTGTATAGGTTGTATTATTTACACTAACACTTTTAAACATGTCTCTCAGAGAGGAGGCTGCATTTATAACTGAATTAAACCCGTCGTATTGTTTTTTCATGTCTTTTTTTCCTCATACAATTTTTGCATTTTTTGTATGTTTTTGACCTTGTTTTAATTATATATATATTTTCGTGTTTACAAATCAATTGCTTCAATAAGATTGCAATTTTACTAAACATATTATTATTTTAACGCAATTAATAAACAATCTCCAATATTTTTTTCGATTTTAGGTAATTTAATGCCTGTGTAGATGCGTCTACTTGATCGTCGTGCTTAGCGTTAGGAAACGATAAGAGCTCATTTGTAAAATCGTCAATCCAAGGCGCATTTTTGGGGAAGTATATTTTTCTAGCATCAAACATAGGAGTAACAGACCATGCTCGAGACTCTTTACTGGCTTTAGGATTAATAGGAATAATATTAGTGCTTCTTAAGTTTGTTTTAAGACTGTCGATAATTGCTGGGCCGTTCGCTTTATCCTCTATTAAAAGTGCTTTAGGCTTATATTTGGTGTTAAATTCTTTTATTTTCTCTATTGTTTTTGTAAAACTTAACTTTTGTTTACATGTATCAATCTTTATAATTTTATCACAACTAGTAGCTACCCAATATTGTATAACTACATAATCACTCGTATTAAGATCTTTGAAGGCTGCATCAACACTTAAACAGCTCATAGTCACTTTAAATTGCTTATCCCATGCTACAGGGTAAAATTGAAACGTATCTTTTTTGAATATAGTTCCGTCGTCAGGGGCTGGCTTTTGTTGATATAAACTTACAAACGTTTTATTATCTCGCAATCTAGCGTTATTTAATAACTCAAGATCAAATCTATTAGGCCATAGTGCTTGACCAGTTTTTCGCTTATCGTAAGCGAAGTCGTCTTTTTCTTCTTTAATCGCTCTAAGCGTCAACACATCCCATTTCTCAGTAGAATTTGAGTTCAAAACTCGTCCTATTAAGTCATCTTCATGCCATCGAGTCTGTACAATTATAATTTTAGACTTAGAATGCAAACGAGAGCAAAAAACGGAGTTATACCAGTTCCAAACTAAATCACGTCTATTTTGTGACCGTGCTTCTTCATAATCTTTAAATGGGTCATCAACTATTGCTATATCAGCAGGAGATCCCGTCAATGCACCTCCAACACCAACACATTTATAACTGCCCTTTCTCTCAATAATTTCAAAGATATTTTGATTTTCAACAAATTTACCTTTATTTTTAAAAGTATCTTTATCCACCATACTTCTTAGTTTTGTATTTGGAAAAACAGCTTGATATTCAGGTGATGTAATTAACCTTTGTGACTGTACGTTATATTTTTTGATATGGTCTAAATTGTAGCCAGTATTAATAATTTTTAAATCAGGGTCTATACCTAGTAAAAAGCAAACCAATCTTACTGATATATGTTCAGATTTACCGTGCTGTGGTGGCATCTCAACTATTAGTCGATTGCATTTAGGGTCTACTGCAAATTTAGTAAGCTTTTCACATAAAACTTCATGGTGCCAGTTACATTCATAATTATGAAAAGTATACTTGTTAAAGTCTAATAAATTTCGTCTAGCTAACTCTTTGTCTATTAGTTCACTGTTTATTAATTCATAATCACTTGGTTTTATGGCTAACATCTATAATTTTCTGCTCTTTCTCTTTTAGTTTCTTAAGCTTGTTTAGTGCGTCTTCATCTAAGCGTGACAATGTATTTTCTATAGGGTCCATTTCTATTTTTAAAATATTTTCACTTTCTTTACCAAACCCATGGGATTCTCCTCTATGATTGAGCCAGAATTCACGTGACTGGCGACATCCCTGTCTTATGGACTTGACGGTCTCGTACACACACAGATCTGATATTTGTTCCGTAGACTCTTCGCATTTTTTTTTTAGGTCTTTTGATAGAGTAATACGTTTCTTTAGTACTAACCATGACATATCAAGGTCTTTAGCCGTATAACTTAATAATCCTAAATTACGCTCAAGTGCATCAGATATCTGCTCATCAGTTATATCTACCCTATCACAATATCCTGTGTACGCTTCCCATAACTCAGGCTTAGATTTAATATAAGGTTTAAAGCGTCTTGGATGATAGCTATAATCAATTTCGTTTTTAACATCAAGTAAGATATTTCGACTATTCTTATGCTTTTCCATAGCCTTTAATATAGCTTTATCATCTAGCTTTAATTTATCTGTCATATTCTAATATTGATTTTATAAAATGTATTATCTTAAATTATATTATAAATTATCAAATTCGTATTAACAATACTTATTTGAAAAAGCATACTGTTGTATTTTATATTTTGTTACTGTATAATATATATTGTCATAACAAAAAGGAGAAAAAAATGAAATGCTATGAATTAACACTCAATGATCCAAAACACGGGCCATTCCCTGTAGAGTATGTAGTAGACGGAGAAATGGTCAAGACTTATAACTTTCCTATACAAACTAGAGAAGAAGCAAAAATACATTCAATGAATGCTATAGACTACTATAGAGATACAATGCTTCATGAATATAGTGATGTAGATAACGATTATTCATTATCAATCCAAGAGACAGAATGGAACCGAGAAAACTTAGATTATCTAAATACACCTGTTCTCGTAGATAAATTTAGTTTTAATTTGCAAGTTTATTAGGAAAGGTAAGAATGAAATTAACACAATTTAGACTACAAAGAGGATCACTAGAACAATCGCTTAAGACCACAATAGACGTAAACTCACCTCAAGATATTTTAAACCATCTTAGAAAAACATACGATGAAGGGACTATTCATTATTTCGACATGATACAAGAACACTGGGAAATAGAACTAAGCAATTTAATATACGATAAACGATGCAACTGGCATACTAGAACAGTGTCTTTAAACGGTAATGGAGTGGGTTTTGCTAGGTTTGAGGATAGCTAAATGAGTATAGAGATTGAAAATACATTAATTCCAAAAGTTAGGTTAGAAAATTTAAGCATAAAAGATATGACTTTTGAGAAAAATGAAGATGCCATTATTAGAGAAAATGGGGTACTTTTTATGGAAAAAAAATTTACTAATGACAATTGCGCGCCATTAATAAAATCTATTATTTGTTATAATTTAATGCCACAAAATAAACAGCCTTTATTTATTACGTTATATATCAATTCCATCGGCGGGGACTTAAATTCTTGCTTCAATCTTATAGATATTATAAAAAAAAGCAGAATTCCTGTACATACTTTTGGCTTAGGAAGTATATGCAGTGCTGGGGCTTGTTTGTTTATGGCAGGTGAAAAAGGGCACCGTTATTTAAGTGAAAATTGTGAGGTTATGACTCATCAATATTGGTGCGGTACGCGTGGTAAAGAACATGAACTAGAAGCTGCTAATAAGCGTTTTAAGATTATAAAAGAAAAAAGTCTTAAACATTACATAAAATGTACAGGTAAAAGCGCCGCTTATGTTAAAAAGAATTTACTACCAGCAAGCGACGTATGGATGACCCCAAAACAAGCGGTTAAACACGGTATTGCAGATAAGATAATAGATATATATTAGAGGATAGCTAAATGAGTNAAGAAAACTTTTATTTAAAAAACTACTTTATAAGAGATGAAAATGGCCTAACTAAGGAACAAGCAAAACAACGTAAGGAACAACTTGAATGTTTGCTTGAAAATCCTCCACCATACGAACAAGATGAATTTGCTCCTGTGCGGACATTTAGTGTTATGTTTATTATTACGGCTATTATACTTATTGCGTTTAAAACTTATACTTTGATTTATATGTAAAAGAATACACTTGTGTGTTTTTTATTTTTGTTATATAATATAAACATGTAATAATAATAGTAAGGGAGAATACTATGTTTGACAGGTGTTATGTAGAAGAAGTAATGGAGCCAGAAGCTACTAGAGGAAATGAATCCGATAATCTTTGTGATTATGTCGATAATCTTCTTAACAAAATCTATAATTGGGATACTCATGATATAGATCATTTAACTGACTTATTAGAGGAGTATTATCACTTCTTAGAAATGTATGACACATTAGCGGAATTATATCCACACATTAGCTGGAGTGAGATTCCTAATCATCACTTTAAATACGATGTAACCATTATTAAAAATGTCGATAATGAGCTAGTATTTGGTATAGATTCAAGTGGTAATTACTATTTGAGGCAGGATCATAGTGATAATAATTTCGAGCTGTTTTCTCTTATTAAAAATGGTGAGGCAAAATAATGAATATAACAGAGGATCGATTGAAATATCTTGAAGAACAAATCAATAAAATCTTTATCTTTAAGAAATTCGAGTTTCAGTTTGATACTGATGAGTATTCTAACGGTGATGAAATCGCTTTTAAAATGGAAGGCCATGAGTACAAATTTCGATATACCATTAGTGCTTTTATGACCCTATCCTATATAGGCGAATCGCTACAAAAAGATGGTATTATTCAAAATTTTAGGATAAACGGTACTACAAAAGAACCCTGGATTGAGATGTTAGTGAGGACAAAGTGAGGACAAATAGTGAATAATTTTTGTAACGTTAAACGATTAAATTTAGATATAACAAATGCATTAGAAAAATATACTCAGGATAATCAAATCAGTTATCAGGAACTATACTGGAAACACTGGCTAGACTTTGTAAAAACTGACCAAACAATGGGCTTTCAAGTTTTCGATAGAATAAGAAAGAATAATGTCTACCTTAATAAATCTAGAATTAATTTGGACGATTTATACGGTTTGATAGAATTTTGCAACCTAGATCTAAACGAATATTGGGTAGGATAATGAGCAAAAAATTTTATATAAGAGAAAAACGATTTTTAAATCAACTAGGAAAGGCAACGAACCCCTTGTGGGTCTCATGCTACCTTGGAATAGAAGATAAAGCGTTATGGTACGTAGATATACTGTTAAAACATAAACCTCATTTTCATAGAAGAATCTTTGATACGGCATGCATTCAGACAATAAGATGTGGTAAAGAGCAACCAATAATACTTGATTATTTATTAAAAAACACTGTAGCAAATGTTAATTATACACATAGAAATGGAAACAATCACTTACATTCTATAGCAAGAAGAAATGACCACACAAAGTTACTTAAAGTCTTACTAGATAATGGCTGTGACTATAATGCTAGGAATCGATGGAAAAAATCACCAGTCGAGCTTTTCAATGACGAGAACACAAAATCTTTTAATGAATGGTTAAATATTAAGTACGAAAAACCTGATCAAAAACCTAAGCAAATAATAAAGACAACTACTACGTTTTTTTAACTGTAATGACTTTATAAAATATAAAATAAATAGTTGACGTATATTCTTTTATATCGTATAATAAAGTAGTAATAACAATAAAGGGAGAAATATGTTAAATATTACACCAAGTACTACAGTGACAACCTTGAAGGATTGTTCACATACTTTATCTAATGCCTTCACAGCATATAACTTAAACGGTATTAGCTATTTAAGGAGTGAATTTAAAGCAATTGCTTCAGTAGAAGGTACATTGACATTTAGACAGAGAATCATAAACATGATTTTAAAAAATAAAAAGAAAAACAAACCAAAAACAGACGATCAGTTATTATCTGACTTTAATAGAGAGGTGCAAATACGCCGTGCGCTTAAAGATATTACATCAATAAATGCATCAGATAAGAATGGTCAATTAAGTAAGTAAGGATAATATTATGAAAGATATCACAAGAACATTACTAAAAATAGATTGCTCAAAATTTGCGACAAAGAAACAAGGCTTTACATATTTGAGCTGGACGGATGCTTGGAAAAAGATTTTAGAAAACTATCCTGCGGCTACTTATGAGGTAGTTAAGCAAGAAAGTGGACTGCCCTATGTATACGATGAACTAACAGGCTATATGGTATTTACAAAGGTAACAATAGAAGGTCTTACCCACGAAATGTGGCTACCTGTTATGGATGGTGCAAACAAAGCAATGAAGTCACAACCATATAATTATAAAACAAAATATGCGGATAAAACGGTGCCAGCTGCGAGTATGTTTGATATTAATAAGACTATAATGCGATGCCTGGTTAAAAACTTAGCAATGTTTGGTTTAGGTTTATATATATATGCGGGTGAAGATTTACCTTCAATTGAAGAACCACAAACAGAAGATGTGACATCTAAAGATAAAAAGCCAAAAATAAAGACTTTAGAAATAAACACTCTTAAACAACTACTTACTCAATTGGATTGTGAATCAGGATTTTTAAAGCACTACGGTATAGATAAAGTTGAAGGTTTAAATAGTGATCTTTATGAAACCGCTAAAAAACAACTAGAATCGAAGTTAGCAAAATGAAAATTTTCAACTTTGAACAACGCAGTGCAGACTGGTATAACGCTCGAATGGGTGTTATAACAGCGAGCCAGATAAAGCGTATTATGGGTTCAAGAAATGGTGATGAAAGTTACTTGAACGAATTATTAGCACAACGCATTACTAACCAATTTAAAGAACTTTATGTTAGCGATTCTATGGAACACGGAATTCACTTTGAATCAGATGCGTGTGAGGTGTATTCCTATATAAGTAATAATAAATTAGATCACGTTGGCTTTATTTTAAAAAATGAATATCTCGGATGTAGCCCTGATGCATTAATAGGAAATTTGGGATTACTAGAAATCAAATGCCCTAATACTTCGACTCATTTAGGGTATATAAGAAATGATGTAGTGCCTAAAGATTACTTGTATCAATGCTTGTACCAGCTATATGTTACGGGTAGGGAATGGGTAGATTTTATGAGTTATGACCCTAGAATAAGCAACCCTCACAATGTATTTATAAAGCGAGTAACTAAAGAATCCTACGCAGATGAGTATAAAAAACTTAAAGACAAATTGAACTTGTTTATAGAAAAATATAAAAAGGCTATTAGTTTATTTGAAGATAAGGAGCAATAAATAATGAAATTTACTAAAGAGGATTGCATGCCAAGAAACGTTATCGTGCCTGAGGGTGTGACAGAAATAGGATATGGAGCATTTGAAGAATGTAGTCCGTTGACGTCAGTAACGTTGCCATCTACTTTGAAAATAATAGATAACTTTGCATTTGCTGGATGCCGTAGCTTAGAGGCCCTAACGATTCCAGAAAGTGTAACCACAATAGGTAACTATGCATTTAATGAGTGCAGCGGATTAACGGAAATAACAATTCCAGAAAGTGTAACCACAATAGGTGATGGCGCATTTAATAGATGCAGTGGATTAACGGAAATAAAGATTCCAGAAAGTGTAACCACAATAGGTAGCGGGGCATTTTATGGATGCAAGGAACTAAAGTCAGTAACGATTCCAGAGGGCGTAAAAATAATAGATCAGAAAGCATTTTATGGATGCGAAAAATTGAAAGGGGTAACAATTCCAGAAGGTGTAACAACAATAGGTAACGATACATTTGCTTGGTGCAGCGGATTAACGGAAATAACAATTCCAGAAAGTGTAACCACAATAGGTGATGGCGCATTTAATAGATGCAGCGGATTAACGGAAATAACAATTCCAGAAAGTGTAACCACAATAGGTAGGTTTTCATTTAATGAGTGCAGTAGCTTAAAGTCAATAACAATTCCAGAAGGTGTAACAACAATAGGTAACGATACATTTGCTTGGTGCAGCGGATTAACGGAAATAACAATTCCAGAAAGTGTAACCACAATAGGTAATGACGCATTTTATGGATGCCCAGACCATATAAAAGAAAAAATAAAAGATTGGAAACGATTGAATGGGTAATTTTGTAGGTTCAATGCCATCAAACAATTTAGAAATAGTTAAAGCTAAGGTAGCGCATAACCCATTTAATTTTTCAAATTACAAAGTAGTCCCTGCTAGTTATAGATCTAACAAAGAGGTGTATTCCATAGCGGTAAAGGGTTACCCATCGAATATAATGCACATTCCCCTATCAGCTTTAGAAAAAGATAAGGAGATCTGTTATACAGCGTTAAGATTAGATAAATCTGTAATTAGCGACATTAATTTTAACCTAAGTTTTCTTTCAGAATTAAAGGCTATTAGTTTATTTGAAGATAAATATGAATAAGAAAGATCTAGCACATTTGCTTAAAACTAATGTAAAAAAATTCAACGAACTTAGACCTGAGGGAGAAATAAATCTTTGCGGTGCTGATTCTAATAGTAGCTTTAAAAACCATAATTTATCAGGTTGTAACCTTAGGCATGCAAATCTAAGAAAAAGCAATTTTATTGAGACTAAGTTAAAAAATAGTGATTTATCACGTACTATATTAGATCAAGCAAAGTTTCAAAGATCTAATTTACGTGGTTCAAAAATATATTATTCTAGTGCACAAAAAACTGACTTTAACTCTTGCGACCTGTCAAACTGCGATTTTGCCGAAAGTAATTTAAGTGGAGCTGGACTTTCTAATACCGTTTTAGATAATAGTTATTTCATAGACACTAATTTATCAATGGGTTATTTATCAAACGCAACTGCAAATAATACTGATTTTTCTGGTAGTAATTTATCACATAGAACAATAAATAATAGCACTTTTATTGATTGTATTTTAGATAAAGTAAATATGATTGTGTGTAGGGCGGAAGATACTACTTTTAGTAAATCTAGTTTAAAACAAATAGATTTAAAACGTAGTATTTTTAATAAATCTAGATTTGATAAATTAAATTTAGAAAGGTCTAATTTAGTATTTTATAAATCCTTAAAATGTAGATATATAAAAATTAATTTTGCTGATAGTACCTTTAACAACGCGCATTTTATAGATTGTGTATTTGATCGCTCGTTTTTTAGTGAATGTTATTTGGATAGCAGTGTTTTTATTAATTCCAATTTTCATGATTGTGATTTGTTAGGATCTCGTTTAAATGGCTGTGTTTTCTTTAATTGCGATTTAAAAAAAAGCAATTTTCATAAAACTGTTTTAAATGACTGCATATTTAATAACTGTAATTTAGATGATGCTAAATTAACTAATAGTATTTTAAACAACACAACTATTTTATGAAAAACAAACGAACGTTATTTAATTGTAAAATATAAATGATATACGTTTGCGTAGTTTTTAATATATTGTTAAAATATAGATATATATAACGTTAGTTTTTAATATTGTAATAATTTAGGGTAAAAATGACTAAAATAATAGGATATTGTCGAGTTTCGACAGATAAACAATCAACAGACATACAGCGACAAATAATCTTAGATTACTGTCACATGAATGATCTAAAACTTACAGAAATTATTGAGAAAGTAGTTAGCAGTCAATTAGACCGAAAATATAGATTAATTGACGAGGCAATCGAAAAACTAGATAAAGGTGATATATTAATCGTTTACTCATTAGACCGTATTGGAAGGAGCACTATAGAGACACTCCGAATCTTAGAGGATTTAAAGTCTAAAGGTATAAGAATTATAATTATTAAGGACCGTATAGATATTGATCCTAATAAATCTGACCCTACCACTACTATGCTTATATCAATGCTTAGTGCCTTTGCTGAATTTGAGCGTAGTCTTATATCTGAACGTACAAAAGCAGGTCTAAAAAAAGTAAGAGATTCTGGGCGTAAGCTTGGTAGGCCATATGGTTCCAAAAATAAAAAATCAAAGTATCATCAAGACAAAGACAGAATAATTGAGCTTATTGAGCTAGGTTTAAGTTATAATAAGGTGTGTGGGCATTTAGGGTATGGTACAGCACAAGGCGTCTTCCATTATTACAAGGCGATTAAAGATGAACAAAGCAGACTACCTCAAACAGATACCTGAATCAGCAATACTAAATAACTGTTTATACTACCTTAGACAAAAAGGTTATACAGTCTGGCGCAATAATACTGGTGCTAGTAAATATCAGAATAAAGACGGATCTTGGCGTACTGTTAAGTTTGGAGTTAAGGGACAGCCAGATATTATAGGCTTTACAGACAATGGCAAATTTATATTTTGGGAATGTAAACGTCATGGTAAAAAGCCTACTAGAGACCAATTAGAGTTTATAAATAATGCACTAGAGAGTGGTGCTATAGGGGGTTGGGGTACAGATGAAGATTGTTTTAATTATTTTTAAGCTATACCACCAACTAAAATTTTTAATTTAGTTAATTGAACACCATCTTTAAACATTTTTATGTGATGATTTCTATCAGGGTCTTCTAAAATAATTTTTAAATATATATCGTATTCACCTACAGCAATAGCCATATCTGCTACAAGTGGCGAAATTGTTAAACGGTCCTTGCCTTGATGTCTTGAATAAGCGATACGTGCTGGATCATCTGTCATTTGTAGTGTTAATACAGCATTACCAGTACTATTTTGTGCCTCAAAAATAACGTTTGCCAAGTCATTTTGCAAATTATCGATAGAGGTTCCATCAGAATATGCAATATCAACTGTAATTTCGTTATTATCACCTGGATAGTATTCT
>JGI24006J15134_10001555_pt1 | contig 13027 bp, 18 predicted proteins | sample LinPmetageLP53_FD_15134 | JGI IMG/M metagenome (IMG submission 15134) | reverse complement strand
AAAACTTCTCCAAGAATAACCGATTAAGTTCTTCGCCTGTCAACTTTCTCGTAAGTGAGCGAGTGAGTGATCTAGTCAGTTGTCTTGTAAGAGCCATAAGTGAGTTAGTGAGTTACTTTATTTAACAGGTGAAATATTAACGTACAGGTTGTCATTTCCATCTCCAGATCCTCCAGAAACTACTAGCTGTATTTCGCTTGCAGTAGATGTAAATAAACATCCTCCTGGTGCTGTAAGAACTGTGTCTGATCCAATGGTTACAAAAGCACCTCCGACTTTGTGTTGCAAAGTAAGTGTGCGTCCAGAACCGAACGTACCACTTGCAAGGAAACAATAATCACCGCCTCCTTTTGTGTTGTTCACTGCTGGGGTACTGGCTGAGTTTAGCGTTCCATTGCCGTCACTGTTCAATGTAGTACTGGTTGCCAAGTTAATGTTAGTTATGAATGATGCCATAATAATAATATATCTCTTTTAATTTTTAATAGTTTACGTTAGCTCCGCTTCCAGAAGTTGGAAGGGATACTGAAGGTCTTCTGATTGTAAGTGAAGATGTGCCGGATCTTTTTGCTCCTATGCCCTTTTTCTTTTTCTTGCTTTCTACCTCTTCAGCAAGTGGAGTTGGTGGGGGTGGTGCCATCGGTGCTGGTTGGTTCACAATTTGAGGTGAAGGCATCTTTGGTCTTCCTATACACATATCTTTTAATCTCGGTTGTTTGTTAAAATATTTTCGTTTTGTTCTGCGTTCTTAGCTCGCAAATAGTTTACAATGTTACGTTGTCCAAAGTAATAATCCATCTGTCTTAGATCATCCTTTGGGCTAAATTCTTTCGGAGGGAATACCTCATTGAGTCTTTTTACTAACTCACTCGACACAATTGGAAAGGGTTCATCCATTAGTATTTTTTCTTTATCTTCAGCTTACTGCGCCCTTTAGCAGTCTTCTTAGCGTTCTTAAAATTCTTCGCTGTTGGTGCGCCTTTTGATCCTGGTTTTCTCATTTGTTCTCCGCTTCCTTGTTTAATCCTTTTTCTTTTAGCGTGAATATTTCTATATAAACTCATTGTTTTATTTCTTCATATACAGTCGTAAATTAAATATCCCTTAATTCCTTGGGTAATTTCCCCTCACTAATCCACTCATCTGTTTGCTGTAAACACATGCTATTCCAGATGACTGCACCGAGGTGATCTTCAGCAGTGCATCCATCTAGATAGTCCCAAAGGTGTCTGTTTATTGAGTCAACATATCTGCTTAATGGTTGCCCTTTTTTCCAGTTATCTCTGCCATATTTAGTTGCTCCGTCTTCAAACCTTTTCGCTACAGCACGAAGGGCTGAAACTGGAATGAGTGAGGGTATTCCTTTTCCTTCACAAGCATCTCGAACACTCCCTGTTTCAAACTCAGTGCGTCCACCACTGTCAGGTAACGGCTTTCTTTCAATTATTTTGGCATCCATAATCTAACTTCTCCTTCTTTTTCATTGTATTCTTTTGGGCTTCTCAGGATGTAAGACAACCTTGCATTCAACAAAGCATCCTCTTCCGTCTGTCCCTTTGATTCATAAGCATCCACTACTGTTTGCCAGGTGGCTCCATGCTTATCCAACAGTTTTATTGCAGTCTTCGGGCCTATCCCAGAAGCACCAGAGAACCCATCAACACTATCACCAGACAACGTTTGAGATAAGTGATTGTAGTTAGCTTCCTCAAGAGTTGTGTGACTTGTCTCTGCTTTTAAAAAATTAAACCACTCACAATTAAGAGTGCCAAAGTCCTTGTCTCCACTGACAGCTACCCGATCATCTCTTCCGCAACACATCATGCCAACAACATCATCGGCTTCCAGGTTGTTCTTACAAATCCCATTGTGTTCCTCGAAGCACCACTCCATCAACGCCTTTAGTCCAAGGGGTTTTCTTTTGTCCTTTCGGTTAGACTTGTACTCAGGAAAGATGTCGTACCGGAAGTTACGCTTGTCAGAGAACACCATGAAGTAATCATCTGCTTCTGTTGTTGTTTGAATATAATCAACTGACTCATTAACAATCGACTTCATCTCATCCATATCTGACTGGAGTGTCCATATGTCGTCATCCCATTTTATTTCACGTTCCGATGCGAATGAACTTCTCCATATCACCATGTCGGCATCTATTACTGCTGTTCTTTTCTTTTTACTACTCATCAACTCATTTACTCTTTAATTTTATAAGGACTAGGACTGTTCTCTTCCAAGGCATCGATCAGGCTGATCTCTAAGATGTCATCAATTTGTGCGTACTTAAAAGCACTCGGAAGCAACTCAATGATTTCTTCAAGGCTAAAATCTTTATCCAAAAGTTTTGTATGTATTATTACTTCTTCTATTTTATTTTCTTTGCTCATAATTGTTTTCTAACTAGACTCCACACATTCCCTCACACTCCGATTGAAAATCAAACACTTGTTGTCCTTTGTCGGTGTCGCTGTCAAAGTCAACTTCATCAAGAGGCTTACATGAGCGATGTAAAAAAACTTCCATATTCATTTTGTCGTACTTTAAAAACTTAGCTCGAATTTGTTTGTCAAACTCAATAGCTTTTTGAAAATCTTCTGGAGCTTTATTTCTTATTTCTCTCCACTCAACATCAGAATGAAAAGGACAATAATAACAAGCTGACCTTGGAGGTATTTTAAAATCGTTATCTAATAACCATTGCTCACAATGCGAACGTCTCATTCTTAAATCAATTAAAGGCCATTCATAAACAGTAAACGGAACTCGACTTGGCTTCATTCGTTGAACTTCATCCCAGGAAATGCCAAGCCACTGAGTAACCATGGGATTTTTTTCTCCTCTTTTTATATTAAATTTTTTTCTTAAATATTTTATAATTGGTTGAATTTTAAAATCACTAGTACATTGCCTACCTAAAGCTCCTGTTATTTTACCCGAAGGTAATATTCCAAAAAGAGGTATTTCCTTTGCCATATAACTTGTTCCATCTTTTTTTCTGTGTCTTTCTTGTAAACTTTTTTCAGTTAGACTTCCTGCTGTAACGACCTCAACTGGATAGGGTAATACTTTTATTAGGTACTCTAGATGGTCGTATACATATTGAGGTTCCGCTTGAGTGTCAGCAAATATTGCAAACTCTGGCATAGGACTTACAGCTTTTTTTGCAGCCATTAACGCCAACGCTGTAGATTGTACTCCTGCTCCTAAACTTAAAACAACAGGTCTATCTGAATTACTTTTAAAATTAATCATGTTCTTAATGTGTCTCTGCCCAGTTGTTACCGATCTTAAAGTCTCCGTCTAGTGGACATTTAAATTCTAAAGTCTTCCCTGCCTTTTCTATTGCAGTTACAAACTCTCTTCCAAGATCCTTTGCGTGTTCCTCATCGCAGGAGAACTGAACCTCATCATGTACATTTGCATGCATCTCGTATGGATGTGAAGCCAGTAAAGCAAACTCAATAAGACTCTGCTTCATGATAACAGCACCGCAACTCTGCAATAGAAAGTTGAGTAGTGAGTGTTTTGATCTTGATCTTATTGCCCTTCCATCAATACCAGTAAGATGTCCATGCTTCTTTTCGGACTCTTCAACATCACTAAGTAGTTTCTTGAAAGCTGGCATCTTGGACATAAAGGAATTTCTTAATCTCTTTCCTTGTGGTCTTCCTCCACCAACTGACTCACCCAACCTAGTATCACTAGCACCATATATGAGTGAGTAGATGAATGTCTTAGCCTGATCTCTTGTAGGCAATCCAGCAGCATTCTGATTAACTGTATGAATGTCTCCCTCTAGGATTTCTCTGACATACTTACCGGAGTCATAAGGAAACAGGTAATGTGCAAGACATCTAAGTTCCAGTTGGGAAGCATCAGAACCTACAAGAACCTTTCCCTCTGGAGCAGTAAACAATTCTCTGCATTCCTTTCCGTACTCTGAACGAACCGCAGGAATCTGTCCGATGTTTGGTGAGTTGTGAGTGCATCTTCCAGTAACAGTACCAGCAGTGTTGACTGATCCATGTATTCTTCCTTCATCAGTAACAGCATTCAACCAGGCGTGTTTGCCTTCCGCTAACATTCCAAGACGTTTCTGTAGCAATAGGTACTCAAGAAGTTTAAGAGATTCTTTTGTATCGATCTTTCTAAGCACTCCCTCATTTATCTCTGGTCGCTTGCCTTCATAAGCTGCTGGCTTCCATCCGGCTTCCATGAGTCTTTCAGCAATCTGATCTCTGCTTCCTGGATTAAAGGGAATTGTCTTAGTCTTATTGCCTGTCTTCTCTGCAAGGTCACTAATGGTTTGTTTTAGCCCTGCACGTTTCAACTCAGCCTTTAACTGTATCTTTGTCTTTGCAGTATATTCAAATCCCTCTACCTCAACCTTCCATCCAGTGACACTCTTCATCGTCTCTACCTTTGCAGGGAACACCTCTTGCATCTCGTTCTCTATCTCAACCCTGCGTACCATTAGATTCTTGGCAAGCTCGTTGGCTTTCTTAACATCAAAAGGAAACCCATTCATCTCCTGTATTCTAATTAGCTTTGCAAACTCATGCTCAAGCACAAGGGTCTTTGGGGATGTACTATGCTGTAGAAGATACTTATAAAGAGCTAAAGTTGTTCTTACATCCTGGTTGCAATATGTCTGCATCTCTGGACTAAAGTTCTCCCAGTCCTCACTAGCACCATGATCGTCCTTATGAACTCCTATGCGTAGTCCCCAAGCTTTGAGTGATTGAGATCCTCTTAACTTCTTAGGGAAACCTTTCTCGTAGCCTCGCTTGTCATCTTCCTCACCTATGTCAGGGAACAACACCTTTGCCATAAGCATTGTGTCCACGATTTTGTTGAAGCGTATTCCATACAATCGATAGAGTGCAGGAGCATCAAAGCCTATGCCATTGTGAAAGCAAACATACTCAGATTCTTGGAGCATCTTTAAGCCCTTCATCAATATTGTCTTTCATTGTATTGAACTCATACAACTCACTTGTTGTAGGGTCTATAACTGTGAAGCAATGCATTCGATCAAGACCATCGAGTGTCTGCCAGTTCTTTATTGCGTTCGTTTCTATGTCACTGATTAGGATGTTGTATTTGTAATTCATAATGATAATCTAAAATTCTTCTGATATTGATGTTTCGGTTAGTCTTCCAGTTTTTGGGCAGTACTCAAGGTGACTGCAAAGTCCTGTATCCCCACTGAATCGGTTTTTAAGAACAGACATTTTCGTTGTATTTTTTTCCTCACCTTGAAGATCCCTGCTGAGGGCTACACAAATGTCCGATAACTGGCTCAAGCTCTGGCTTCCTCTAAGGGCAGATAAGTTAGGCATAATTCCGTCTTCGTACCCTCGGTTTCCTTCTGGTCGCTTCAGGTGGCTGACAAGTATAAGTGCAAAGTTTGATTCCTCAACAAGTGTTCTTAGTTTTGTCATCAGAACATCAATAGCTCTTCTTTCGTTTCCCATCTCTGACTCACTCATTCCACTCACTACAATCGAGATGTGATCGAGAACCACATACTCAACTCCAAGTGCCTTTACTAAGTATCTTATATGTGAAAGTAACTGGTCAGTATTAAGAGAACCCCAATGGTCATAGAGAAAGAACCTTCCAGAGCCGACAGTTTTATTGAATGCTTTTATGTACTTGTCATCAACAGTAAAGTCATCAAGGTGCAATAGCTTTCCTAACTCAAGTCCAAGAACACCTTGTGCAGATCGCTCTATGTTTTCCTCAAGTGCAATGTAGCCTACCTTCTTGTCTTTTGTTTGAGTGAGCAGATGGTGAGCAATCTGCCTACAGACTTGTGACTTTCCAACACCACTTCCTGCACAGAACAAAGAAATTTCACCTTTGCGAAGGCCCTTTGTTTTGAGGTTTAAACCTGGAAAGGGATAAGGTACTGAGTCATTCTTTTTAATTGTCGAGATACGTTCAAATAAATCAGCACCATCAATAATGTTTGTAGGACTCCACTGCTTGGCATCAAACATCGCTCGGACAACATCCTGAGCTTTGCCTTGCATCAATAGTTCATTAGGATCTTTTCCAGGTAGCTTTGCTATGTAAGCTTTTCCAGGTGGGAGGATACTAACACACTCACTCACCGCCTTCTGTCCTGGCTCATCCATATCAAACATCAACACCACTTCATCAAATAGTTCTAACCACTTTAAATTCTTTTTGAATGCAGCCTTGGCACTGTTAGTTCCACTTGGAATAGAGATGCAAGGGTATTTGTTAGAACCAAGTTGGGATACTGTAAGGGCATCAATCTCTCCCTCACATACAATAAGTTTCTTACCTCCATTAGGCCAAAGGTGCTGACCAAAGAAGTGTCCGGTTATCTTTCCGTTTATTGTAAAGTTCTTATCCTTGTCTCTTATCTTCTGACCAACTAACTCACCTTCAAAGTTTCTGTAGTTGGCTATGTGAACTCGCTGTCCGTTGTGGTCTCCAACGTAGTACCCATACTTCTTGCAGGTATCTAAGTGTATCCCTCTAGGGGCTATAGGCAATAGATCTCCGTATAGGAAATCAGCATTCTTCTTTTGTTTTTCTTCTTTAATCATATTCGTTTTATTGTTTTCATGTACTGTGTACTCTCCGCAGCTAAAGCACTTAGTGTTTCCGTTTTCATTTAATGCAAGAGCATCACTGCTTCCGCAATCTGGACAGGGTAAATTAGTTTCTATGAATCCTGAGCAATCATCCATTCCGTAGGTATCCTTTTGTGGCACCACATAAACCCATGCCTGTCGCACCAGTCGGCATAAGTTGTGTTGCTGTTTTTAGTCAGTCGGTTGTAAGCATTCTGGAACAGAAACCGAATGTCATAAGACGTTTGGTCACGCACCAGGATATGCTTGGTTCTATCGGAGGGCTTAAAGAAACCTTTAGCTTCAATAATCACTCCGTTTGAGAATATGAAATCAGGTGTATAAGTTGCTTTCTTTGTATAGTTAATTCGCAACGTTTCATATTCGAAGTCCACCCCCTCCCTTTTCAGGGAGAGGGCAGTATTCCTCTCAAACTTAGAACGGAACCGCACTACTCGATTCTTGATTAGTTTCTTCGCTTGTTTCATCAGTGTTATTGTTATTTGCAACTTCATCTGCATCTCCTACAAACCCTCCTTTGACCTCCTCGAATCCAAAGGACTCTGCGTTGTCTCCACCACTGCTGTACTCAACTAAATCAATAATTTGTACGGCTCGGAGTCTTAGGCTGTATCCAAACCCAAGTGACGGAACATACCAGGTTACTAGATCAACACTCATTCTAAGCTTTGATCCGCTTCCACAATTTGTATCGGCTGGCAACTTGTTTCCCTGACTATCATAGATACCAATTGAAAACGTAAGTGGGCCTTTTGAGGTCTCTTTCTTTGCAACTTGCTTTGCGTATATTTCGTTCTCACCATCATCAGTAATGCGAATAGGAGGAGTGTTAAATTGCTTTAACTTTTTCTTGTCTTGCTTGACCAGTTCTTCTTTGTAAGAAGCCCCTACAAGTTTNTCTACTTTNGCAGCAAACTCATTGTACTCTCCCTCATCTTCAATGTGAATCTTGCAGGAATACTGTCCGTTCTCATCCCATTTAAAATCGGGTTGGAGCTTTGGATAAAACGCCTTCCCCATTGGAGTGGTTAACTTATGTACTTTCATTTTCTATGTCTCTTTCTATTTTTTTATTTATATGTTTTTATTTATTTCTTTAAGTTTTCCGCTTTAGGAAAAGAAGTACGGACTATCTCGTATCAATGAGATGTCGGCTGAACCATATTCAGGAGGTTCGGGAAATTCAAGGTCAGGGTTTTGTTCTCTTATCTCACTCAACCACTCACGCAATAAATCAGGAGTGAACATCTTTACAGCTTCAGATCTAATAGTGTCTGCAAGTAGCTGTGCTTTGTTTGAGTGAGTACCAAATGAGTCATGTATCATACAGAAATCATACAGTCCTGATTCACATACAACCAAATGTAGAAGGGCTGAGTCATATGAGTGAATGGTATTTGGACTTACTCCATTCTTTTGTTTAACGACACTCAGTTTGTTAGTGCTGTCTTGAAAGTTTATGTGAATTGCTTGACCTGTAATCCATGTAGATATTTTATTTTCTTTTACTTTCTTGTAGTCCTGCTTAACAACAAAACCACTAGGAGTAGTCCATTGAAGTGGTCTTCCTTCTGCACTAACAATCTGTGCAACCTCAACAAACCAATCCATGCACTGCTTTGGAAGATCAAGAATCTCTTCAATAGCTTTCCAAACCATAGAGCTTAAATAATGAACTGCCTTGTAGTATTCCTTTTCACAAAAGGGACTAGGCAAATCATCTCCATGTATCTTGTCCTCAAACCAATCAAGAACATACTGCCTACAGGAGTACTCCGTAAGTCCATATGGCTTTGTCATTGTTGGACGTTTTAAACAGTTTCTATCAATGCCATAATCCAACCAAGATTGTGCGAAGGGATGTCCAGTCTTTGCATCAGCCTTCATGTAAGATTCACAACGCAACCTGGCAGTCGTGTAAATGTCAGCAGGGATGTCCTCATCATTTGGAGTTACGTTAGTAGCTGCACAACCATATTCACATCTTGTAAGGATCGATAACAACTGCAATCCATTGTTGGTTGCATCCATCATTACCGGAATCTTTGTTTTTAATTTTCCCTTCTCAAGAAACACTCTCCACTCAAAACAAAAGGCAAGAAAACTAAATGGAGCATCTGCTTCAATCCATCTAAGGTCTGATGTAGGATCAACTGCAATGGACTTAATCATGTCTGCATTGTCATAGGCCCACTGTTCTCGGTTAGTTAAAGATACCTTGTCATTGCCATATGAATTAGAACCATGTATTGCGAGCCACCTTGCCTCCTCTTTGTTGCGTACCTTTTCTTCCCTCCAAAACTGCAACAGCCCTCTGGATAAATCATTGCCCATAGGATTACAGAATGTTGGCGCATAATAAACACGGCCCCTGAAGTCTACATTGCATGGTAAAAATATTCGTTCTCCTGCAAACTTTTCTGCAAGGTAAACCACCTTGGTAGTCAACATCCTTTTGGATCTTGTAGATAGATTTCTTCTATGGATCTTACTGGCTATCTTTGCCCAAGAGTTTCTTGAGTCTCTGTTATGTTCTCCATCAATTGGGAAAGGTGGAAGCTCTTCATCTTCTTTAGAAGGCAATCCCTCAACCTCAACGTTGTTGTCCCAAGCCCACAATATAACAGCCAGTACATTCTGATTGATCTCCCAAGGTGTACGCTGAATTTTGTTAACAGCATCCATGGGAATCTTTAACTTCTTCGGGTCCAGAGATCGCAGGAATTTTTTATCGTAGCTTTTAATAAATGGAAAGTCAGGAAGAAATCCATCCTCTTCATTAGATACATAACCACCCTCCCAAACATTCTCCCAGTTCTCTGGAGGATCTATTGTTGGCATCCAAAAAGGATCAAGCAAACTGTGGTGAGTGTTAAAGTTCTCAAGCCAATCAAGAGTTTCTTTTGTAGCTGCAACAAACCTGGTAAGCTTCCCTCTGGCAGACTTTTTTATATAAAGGTATTCAATCAGTCCGGTGGACACACGCAACAACTCAACTAAATTAAGTCCACAAGATAACCTGTCACGCTTGGCCCAGTGATCGAAGTTCTCCATGCCTTCCTTCTTCTCTTCGTTCCGCATAGACAACTGAATGTGCCTGTACTGACTAGCCTTAGATCTCGTCTTAGCTCCCTTAATAATTCCTTTACCTTTTGGATTGGTCTTAACAAGATAAGTACACATCACCTCACGCTCAATGTGCTTTCCAACAGCGTAGGCAAGTGACGTTAAGGTTTTCTTTTTTGGTAACTCATCAAGCACCACCTTAAAACAAATAAAGGCAGCCTTCTTTGCATCATAGTTTCTAAGATCCTCTTGCCACCTTGTCGGTCTTCCAGGGCCTTTCTTAAATAACTGTCTTACTCTCTTATGAAACTCAGGCAATAACTGTCGCATTATACGCTGCCCAGCTTTACTTCTAGATATGTCATCATAATCTCTAGCACTCTCCCACTGCGCATTGAAACGTCCTACGCCTATCTCGGACATCTCTTTGTTGAGTTCACGTTGATCCATAATTTTATTAGATTTATGTCAGGATTTTGTCAGTTACAAATAAATTCCAAAGACATAAAATTAGCATTTGTCTGCTGACAAAGCGTTACAGGGATTGAGTTTGATGAGTTGTTAAAAGAATGCTGAGAACCTAAATCTGGCGTGTCTACCAATTTCACCACAGCCGCATTNNTNTTGTAATCGTTTTCCATAAAGGATTTAAGCTGTCTTTTCTCCCTCTTTTTTGTTTACAGAATTGTCAGTATATTCAGACATATTTGTCACATTTTTGTCCGGCAACTCCAGAGCATTGTCTAAAGCGCAAAGTGCTTGCCTTAAATTGTGTGGAGCAAGCTTCGCATAACGCAGTGATTGATCGATGGTTTTATGCCCCAACATCTGCTGTACCAACGGAATTGAACCAGTTGCCTGAATGATCCTAGAGGCACAAGTATGGCGTGTCAGATAGAAGACAAAGTTTTTGTCCGATGATCTGCCCATATGTTCTCTAACCTTATCCCACACTGCCCGAATTCTTTCCTTAGTCCAATAATCCCATAGGTATTCCTTGTGCTGATTGTTCTTGTAAGCTAACAAGGCTCTGCGAGTCAACGGCACTGTTCTTTGTTCACCATTCTTTGTATGAAACAAATCAACAACATACCCTAGCTGCGTATCTTTTCTTATGTGATGAGGTTGGATATGTCTCGCCTCAATAGGTCTGCAACCAGTGTCCACTTGCCACGAAAAGAAATCAGTAAAGTAATCCTCTCCCTTTTCTTCCAAATAACTCAATATCTCAATCTCTTCTTCCTTGGAAAAGAAAACCAATCTCTCATTCTTAACCTTGATCTTTGGAAACGTTGGCTTCTTTAATAAATAATCTCTCTCAACACAATAGTTCATAGCAGTGCTAAGTGATGCCAACTTTAGTTTGATTGTTGCTGGCGCATTACCCGAATGCCTACAGTCCTCAACAAAATCATCAATCATTATTGTAGTGATGTTAGCAATTCTAAAGTTATGCCCGAATGCATTCTCAAACATCTTGGAATGACTAAAACCATTGTCATAGTTTGGAAGACCTTTCCACTTTCTCTCTAGGACAAGATCAAACATTTCCCTTACAGTCATGTTGGTTCCTAGGGCCTTTGTAACAGTCTTTACTCCCTCAATCTCTAGTCCATACTTTAAGCGACCCCTGCTGTCATCTTCCCACTGATTAGCTTCCTTTTCGCTGCTAAAGTATTGTCTGTACCTTTCACCTTTCACCATAAAGTCGGCTAGGTACGATGTTATTTGACCACGTTTGTTGTGTTGAGGTCTTGTTGCCATTATAGTTGCTCCCTTTCGTTTTGTTCTGTTGTTGTTAGGTTAAATAGTAAACAGTACCTAAATAGTACTAATTGTGTTCGTTTGTCAAATTTAAGTAAGTGAGGACAAGAAATGAAAACGAACTAAACTTCCCTTGCCCTCACCTTTTTTAACCTAACACCAAATTCGAGCGACTCCAGAAAGGTTCCATGATAAAACCTAAAAACCGCTCGTATCCAATGACTCCTTATCTTCTCTGCGTTTAATGTCTTTGTCAACATCACAAACAGAAAAAAATCTTAGTACCAATACATTAATCAGTACCCATAAAATAATAACAAGTAATGCAATCATATCTCTTTTTGGCATTGCTGCTAAAGTACAATGTAATCAACTATTTGATTCACATAAGGCAACAACAAATGTCTCCTACCCTCACTTGCCCGAATGCCCTCAAACTCATCAAGAGCTACGCCAACAAGCACCTTGTCTTGCCCGAATGCATCACAAACTTCTTCCAGGTTACAATCAAACTCACTCACTAATGTATAGATGATTATGTTACGCCAACGTATGATGTAGTTCTTCTTCAGTTTCTTTAGCTGGTCTGGAGAATACCCTGTAATTTCTGAAGCACCTTTTAAAGCACTTTCTATCAAGTCATCAAGATTGCCCGAATGCCCGAATGCCTTTATCTGTTCTTTTGTTTTTTGAGTTAGTGTTTTCATATTTATTATTTATTAATCTATTAAGTCGTTTATAAGGTTAAGCCCTTTTATTGTATCGGCTTCTATCTCTATTGGTTCACCTATTATTTGATTGCGTAAACTATCCATTGTGAAATCGCTTACCTCCCCATACCTGGCTTCCTTTTCGCCTGGCTCTGGACTAAGGTTATATTGTTTGAATGATTCGACCTTGCCCGAATTCTTACAGTAAATGACCTCAAACATTACCGGAATGCCATTTGGTCTTAGTTGTCTTAACATATGCATAATTGATATTGCCCGAATGCCCGAATGCATTAAGGAAAATTTTTTTGATTGAGTTAATTTTTGAGTCAAAAAAAACCTGGAAAGTATTTTAAACAATCCAGGTCTTTAATTATGTTTTAAAATCTCGATTCAGCTTCCAGCATAGCCCTTGCATCGGCTAGCGTCTTATCATTAGAATAATACCAAGCGTTTTGGTCTTCCAGGAATATAAAGTCATCTATAAAAGTTTGGCTCGTAAATGAGTGAGCTAGTTTGTGAACGTCTTCATCATTATTAAATCCGTACCACTCATTGAATGGACTAGAGCCAGCGGTAATGGCGTAATGATACGGATCTACTGAATCAAACCAGTCTGGAGCATATGGCCCCTGGTGATATTTGAAATCAATTGCTGGATATGTCATCATTTTATTTTGTTTTCTATTGGTTAGTTGTTAGGTTAATAAATTAATTTAATGGGTTGCAATTGCTATTTTAACATTCTTGAACCTATCCGAGCCGCAAGCGTGGCCATTTGGAGTACATGAGCCGCATAAGCCAGGACAAATAAAAGCACGTCGATCTCCTAACGATTCCTTTACAGCGTTATTA
>JGI24006J15134_10001552_pt1 | contig 13041 bp, 15 predicted proteins | sample LinPmetageLP53_FD_15134 | JGI IMG/M metagenome (IMG submission 15134) | reverse complement strand
CTGCTGCATCTTGAACAACTGTTGCATCAACTCCAGGAAGTAATAAACCTGTAGCTGCTCCTAAGAATCCATTGAATTTCCCTGCTACTGCAGTTCCACCCCAAATAGAGTTCTCAGTTGCTTCTGCTATAATTTCTCCCATATAAGAGATAACATAGTCATCAAAAGAAGCTGGAGGTGGAGCACCTGCTCCTGCTCTCATTTGTAAGCTTTCAAAGCTGTCCAAAAGTGTAGACTTACAAAGGTCAAGATTAACTTGTAGGTTCTTAGGCTCAAGAACTTTTTCAGTTAAAGCTAAAGTACCTGCTCCTGTAAAATCACATGTTGCATCAGCTACTGCTGACACTGTATTATTCATTGCTTGTATATTACTTTTGTATTTGATATTTTCTATCATCGTTAAGTAATCTAACGAGTTCGATGCTTTTAATGCTGCTGAGATGTAGAATCCAGCTGCCTTACCAGCAAAGTTTGATGTTGTAGTAAACGCCATTTTTTTGTTTTTTTTTAGTTATTAATATTTATTTAAGTTGTATAAGAATTTCTCCTGTTTAGTCATTCTTTTAAAATCTTGAGCTGTAGGAGTTGGTCTTTCCGAACTAAATTTGTTTGTGTTAATTGGAGCATCAGCAGGACTTTCTGCTAATTCCGTTTTAAGTTTTTCGTTTTCAGCTTTTATTGCTTCAACTTCTTCTGCTGAAAATTCAACTACTTCTGTAGTTTTTATAGACTTAGGATTTGTAGAAGGCTCTTCAGTTTCTTCAGACATTTCTTCAACTTCATCATCACCACCTACCTTATCTCTTTTTAGATCAGCAACTGCATCTTCTAGGTTCTGAATACGTTTCTCCATGCCTTTCCAATCAGCAACATCAGCTTCTTCTTTTCTATCATCATCTTCAGGAGCTAATTCAACTGATTCTTCTGATAATTCTTCTTCTTCAACTTCTTCAGTTTCAGATTCGATAACTTCAGCAACAATACCTTCTTCTTCTACTCTAAAAGATACTCCTGTATCTGTCTTGTACGTTCCTACAGGAAGTAGGATGGTTGTGCCGTCTTCCGTTAATACTGAGATGTCTACACCTGCTTCTAGCTCTTCTGCTGTCGAAACAAAGATAGTACCATCCTCGCTCTTAGACTGCCAAGCTAAAGTAACTTCTTCTTCTTTTTTGTTAAGACCAAGAGCTACTAAAATTTGTTCTTTTAAATCCATAGTAATTTTTATTTATTTAAGTGAGTTTGTAATATAATAGAAAAACTTTCTATCCGTTTGATTTTGTGATTATTTCATTTAAAGCTTTTAGTATCTCTTCATTAGTTGGTGCTTTTTCTGACATAGCTTCCATCTTATCTGTAAAGTAGCCTTCTATTGACAATCCTTTTAACTCTCCTGCTTTAATCTTTTGCCAAAGGTCATCATTCTGAATTTTCATTTTAACAAACCAAGTTCCGTTAGGTAAATCAAATCCGTACAACTTAGACTTATCCATATCACCTTCTTTTACCCAAGACTCAACAGTTAAAACTCCTGATACTCTATCTTGGTGTTCATAGGTAGCTTTATGATGGTTGTTGTGTTTTAAATACAATTCAGACGCTTTTCTGACTGTTTCAGGACTAAAATATACATAATACTCAGAATCAGTATTAGGATCATATCTAAAGATCTGTTTGTTAGGTATCAAAGCAGGTGAAACAAGCATACGTTTCTCTTCATCAACTTTAGCAAAAGTCAAGTTATTCTTTTCTTTTCCAAAGTAAACGAAATCTTGTTCAATAGCTGGAGCTGATACTAAACTTATAGCATCAATTGCTAGTTCTTGGTTATCATCATTTATTACAAGTTCTACAATTGATGTAGTCTTTTCGTAATAGTCTTTGTTAGCTGCTTCACATTCAGCTATGGAGTCATATTGACATTCTCCTGTCTTTCCCCATTTTACTTTTCCGTTTTCACATTGTTCGCATGGCATATCTTATAATAGATTAAATTAGTATTTGTTTGATTTTTATATTGTAGCTCTTCTTCTTATGTTAGCTAATTGGTTCTGACTGTTAGTCATTGCATCAGTTACTACAAAAGCTTGTACTGGTTCTGGAGCTATTCCACCAGTTAAGTCAAAGGCTCCTGACATCATTTGAGGTGCAGGAGTTGCGCTACCTGCTGCTGCTGAAGCACCTCCACCTCCTGAAGCACCTCCACTAGGATTTGTTGACATAATCTTACTTAAAGCAGCGGCACCCATAACTCCAGTTGCAATAGCATTCGCAAGTCTTAGAGGATAGGGCAATAATTTATCAGCTACTGAAGTTGCACCCATTGCAGCCATTATACCTTGTTGAGTATTATAGATGGTTTGAGCTGCTGCAACTCCTTTAGATAAAGCCACATTTTCTCCTGCCATTGCTGCTGCTGCTCCAAATGTTTTATCTATTGTAGCTTTTTTAAAATTTTCTTCAGCTTTTAATATAGCCATTTTTTCATCAGCAACTTTTTTAGCTAAATCTAATTCTTTTTTTGCAGCTAATTTTAATGCTTCTAATCTTCCCTTTTCTTCTGCATCTAATAAATCTTGCTTTTCCTTTGCTCTAGCTTTTTCTTCTGCTAGTATTTCACGTTCTAAACTATTGACTTCAGTAACAACTCTTCTTCTCATTTTAACAGAAGCTGTTTCTTTTTCAATTAATTCTACCTTTAACTGTGCTAATCTTTCTTCATCTTCAGCTGAGTTTTCACTTAAAGCCATTTCTTCTTTTTGTACTGCTAATCTTTCTGCTGCTAATTCTAATTCTCTTTGGGTAGTCTTTTCTTCAAGAGATAGGGCTGTTTTTAAGGCTTCTAATCTTTCAGATGCTGACTTTGTTTCATCTTCTGCATTCAATCTAGCTTTTTCTATCTCTTGTCTAGTAGCTGCTTTTTGAACCATAAATTCCATATCAGCATCTCTGAGTTCCTGAGTTCTTTTCTTTAAAGCAACCATAGCTGCTACTTCTTCTTTTATTTCTTCTGTAATTCCTGAGAATGTACCTTTAAGAGCTTCTCCTGCTTTTCTAAATTCTCCTGAAAAAACAAAGCTAATAGCTTCACCTACCTTACTAAGTCTATCAGTTAAAACATCTACAACTGCACCCATAGCAGTAAATGCTTGAGTTAATTGATCAGCACCTCTTTTTGTATTTGTAAAGAATGATGCTAATGATGCTACTGCAAGAACTAAGGCTCCAATCCCTGTACTCATTATTCCAGCTTTAATAGTTGCAAAAGAAGCCTTAGCTGCTTTACCTACTGAAACAAATCCTGCTTTTATTCCATTAAGAGAAACTCCCATGATTCTAAATTCTCCTGCTAGTGAACTTGCATCTTTAGACACTTCACCTATATTTGATTTTACTTCTGCTTCTAATACTACTTTATCTGCCATAATTTTATATGTTTATTTCATAAATATTTAGAGTACAACACCAACTTATGTTCATATTTGCTTTTCCTGTTACTGTATAGTGCATGTCATTCGTTCCTGTCATTGTTGCTTGACTTGTCCACCCTGTTACGGTTCCGAAACTTCCTAGTCCTGTTTTTGATTGGTCTTCTACTTTTAAATAGATTAATCCTGATATTCTTTCAAAGAGTCTATCATCTACTGCACCAGCAGGCTCCGAACCTCCTGTTCTTACTGCTATAACGTGAGCTTCAAAACCTTGAAAAGAGCCTGTAGTTGTATTTCTAGCTATTACTGTTTTCGAACTGTCTCCATTAACGAAAAGATTTGTAGCAGCCCCATCAGTAGTTGTACCTGTTAAAGTTATTGTAGAGTATTGAGCATATCCTTTACCAGCACCACTAAAGCCTCCACCACCTACTACAAATTCTCCATCTCTTTGCGCTAGACCATAATTACCAACTACTGTTGCATTACTAACTCCATTTGATATCTCATTATTGCTACCTATTATGAGATTGTTAGTAGAAAGTCCTGCGACTACATTACTTTCTCCCATTACAAGAGTATTATTAGTTCCTGTTTGTGTACTATTCCCTGCTCCTTTTATAAAGTTACTTAAATTGCTAAAGGCTCTTCCAAGACCTGTATTGTATCTATAAGCACTACAAGTTCCTGTAGCATTATCATAAGTATAGCCATAAGCCTCACATTGTAATTGATTAGGTATTACTTCATTTGTTCCATCAGTAAAAATAACAGTTCCTGTTTCTGTAGTTCTTGTAGGTTTTACTTCAAAGCCTGTTATGTAGGGTATTGTAGCCATTAGGGTATAAGTATAAATTCAACAGTTGCTAAGTCATTTGGCTTGTATTCTATCTTGTTCACTCTAAATTCTCTATTCTTAATCATTACAGTATCATTAAATTTAAAAGTGTTAATTATTGAAGGGCTTAGATTGACCTTAATAGACATAATTCTAGTATTTGGATTATAAAGCTCTTGATAATAAGGAAGCCAATACAAGTTAAATAAGTTTCTAGGAGTTGAAGCACCTAGTCCGTTAGGTAGCTGACATTCTCCAAAATGAAAATCGTTTGTATTTGTAATTGCTGGAGGTGAAGTAACTATAGTTGGTATGTCAGTTAAATGACTAAACTGTAAAAAGAACTCTTGATTTTCACTTCCTAATCCATTCTGCGCAGGAATATAATATGTAATGCCTGAGTCTTTAATTCCATTATTGTAAAGTATTCTAGGAGCATTGTCAAACCCTTCAGTTTCATCATCACTACTTGCATAAATCTTAGGTACTACTAAACCAGGATATTGATCCATTAAGGTATCAGATATTGTAGCTGCAAAAGGTTCTGCAACTATTTCTTTTGTTCCTTGTAATACTGTAGCTAATCCATTAGAAGCTATAGATGCATCAAACTTTTTACTTCCGTATAAATGACCACCTACTTGTCTTTTATATTCCATAAAACAAAAATCATCATCATCTTCAACAAACTTAAAGATTGTATCTTTATTTAAGTCAGTTAAAGGTGTTAGCTTCATTTCTGTAACATCTATCCTATCTGTCCAATCATGCTGAATACTTCTATCAGATAAAGTTAATCCTGCTGTATCACTAATAAATACATCACTATATGGTTCAAACTTTATATTATTAGGATCATCTTCATCAGGAATACTAACTAAGTTAAACATTGTTAAAATCCCTTTAAGAAAATCCCATTGACCAAGTTCACCTCTTAGTGTTTGTAAAATAGTATTATTAGTTACAGCGGATAATCCAACATTAAATGTAACTCCACCAGTAGCAGTTGATGTGTCTTGTTTTTGCCTTACTACACCACCTGCTGATGCTTTGAATTGTACTTGCAAAGTATCTCCAATAGTGGTCATTGCTTGTGTAAAATTCCCAGCATAATTAAATGTAGCTCCTGCTGCTATTGATATAACTCCAGAGTAGTCTATTGGTGTACTATTATATAACCATTGAAATTCTACTGTTTGTGAAGAACTATCTGTATTTTCTATTCTATAACTATAATTTATTGAGTATGTTTCGTTCAATACTGTTGAAGTTATGATATGAGTTCCTGTATTGTAATTAGGAGGCGGTACTGCAACCCATATTCCAGCAGTTGAATTTAAAATCATATTAGTAAAAGATGTAGTTGCAATATTAGCCACTCCACCAGTTCCATTGTTATACCAATATAAAGGATTGAAAGTTGTTTGTTCAGTTTCAATTGGTGTATTGTCAGCCCCCCAATTAAAGTCCATAAATAACTTTTCAAAATCTGCACTATCAAAGAAACTAGACTCCCAAGTAAAAGGAGTTGCTTCAAATATTCTATTGATTAAATACTTAAGCTGAATAAAAGGTCTAAAGGCACTTTGTAAGTTAGGCAATACAGGATTTCCTGTGCCTGGAGGAACAACTGTGTACTGATGATTCCAATCTACAAAAGGATATTTTAATACATTAGTTTGACTTGCTCCATAAGCAGGCTGGTTAGTAGTATCATAAGCATAGCTAGAAGTAGACAGTGGACTTGTTAATGGTAATCCTGTACCAGATGCTGGTTCATACCATGAGTTTTTTATTGATGTCTTATTATAGTCGTGTGATAATTCTGAAAAGTCTAGTTCACTAAAAGTTCTATCTTTTAAAATATCTGCTAGAGCTACTACTTCTGAATAAAGATTCACATTGTAGCTTATCTCACCTTCCTTATCGGTAATATCAAGCATTTTTAAATAACCTTTAAATAAGATAAATCCATCTTGCTTTAAAACACATTCTGTTTTTACATAAGGATTAAAGATAATACCATCATCTGATCTTGTAACCTCAAACATATTATCAAAGATTTGATTGTTCCTTTTAGTAGCAGGAAGATTAAATGCTTTTGAATATGACTGTACTTTTTCTGCTGCATTCTTGAAGTTATCTACACTAAGAGATAATGGTATATCTTCATCTTCATAAAGATCACAAATTACTTGTCCATCTCCTAATATTTGAACAGCTCCTGTTGGTACAGGTGAAGAATTAGTAATACTAATTGAATTTATAACAAGATATTCTATAATAGTTGAATTCCCTACAATAACAATAGTGTCATCTACTGATGATGCACTAAAAGAGTATGTTTGATTCAATGGAGATGTTCCAATTATCGGTATAATAGATTGTAGAATAGTTCCTGAGTATATCCAAATACCAAAAGAATTAGTATTAGAGGTTATTGAGCTTATATCTAAATTTATATTATAAACTGCACCTATTGTTAGGTTTGATAATTTTTGCAATATCCCCTGCTGCTGTCCACCTGGTGATGTAGCTATAGTTAAACTATTAGGTGGAGTATTTGTTACTCCTATAGATCCTTGATAGAATATTTTCCAAGTATTAATAGGCAAAGTTGGATTGAAAAAATCTATTGCTTCTTGTGTTCCGTTTGGTAGTGTAACAGCATGATCAGTTGCAGCATTTACTGTATTAAAGTTAATTCCATCTACTATAAATTCATTAGTGCTAGTTGATATTACAGAGCTATAGCCTTCATAATTTTGAGGAAATACTATTAATTGTACTGACATTATACCGATTGTGTTCTTAGTGTTTTACTTTTTTCAACTTCAAAAGTATATTGCATTAATTTATCATTAGCTACAGTTTTTCTTGTATAGCTAGAAGTTATAAGTCTGACAGGTGTTACATATTGATTTAAAGCAGATGTTGCTGAGTCGGCTTGGAATCCTTCTAATATATACACTTCAGGGCTATTTATAAGCTCCTCGAACCATTTTGATTCTGATTCATTAACAAAGTCAGTATTCATAGTTACTTTTTCAGTAGCATTAACTCTAAATGCTTTCTTCCCTCCTTTAAAGCTGTCTATTCTATATGCTGCTTCATTCCAAGTTCCTTGAAGTTGATTATATGTACTTCCTTGTGTAGAAATCATTCTAGTTGACTTCATAGTAAAAGTATAGTAATCCCAAGCACCCCATTGATTGAGCCAAGCGAGTCTTATAGGTTCATAACCTTTTAGAGAAGGACAATTAACATAAATAGTATAAGTGTTACTGATACCTACAGTAGTGCCATTATCCCACGTAGTAAATACTGTGTAATATGCTGGAGTGTTACCTGCATCTACTAAAATTTTAAACTGACTATTCCAATTTTTAAGATTACCTGGATATGCACCTACATATAATATTTCATTAGTTATTTTACCAGAATAAACTTTATAAGCTCCATTGTTACCATTTCTTACTATTTCATCAGTAGAACCAATTTGTACTCCACTGCTGTTATAATATGTAAATTTAACACTTCTAAAATCACCATCATTTGTTTTTCCTTGAGATGCTAATATTGGAAGCACTCCATAATCATCTATGTTTGCATATTGCGTTGTTGGTGCATTAGTTAAGAAACCTGTACTAGGACCTATCATATCAAAAGAAGATATATCATATCCAAAATCATTAGCAGTAGTATTAGTTCCTAAATCTAATATATCATTGTATTTCAAATATCCATTAAAGACCTTATACAAATCTGAATTTTCTGATTGTACTTCTATTAATTGATTAAACGTTGAAGAAGAAGAATCTTGATCAAGATATTGAACTCTGAATTGAATTGTTAAATATTTTATAATATTATTATTCAACGAAAATTTATCTATTATATGAAGTGGATATATTATATCTCCAACTTCCTTATATTCACTACCTATAGTTGATAGGTTATCAGTATTAACATAGCTTTCAATAATAGGTCTAAAATTGAACATTCCAACTCCTGCATTGTTTGGTGTTGTTTTAAATATACCTACAACATCAGTAGCTACTGCTGTATTTGGTGGAAGCAAGGAGCTTATATGTACTTCAGCAATAAACTTAACTTTGATTTGACTTGCCACTATCAGATTATTGGATACCGAAAATATTACGTCTTGACCAACAGGTAGTGTAGTGTATAAGGGTTGTTGTTCTATTATTGTTGCCATTAGTTTACTTGTGTTATTGTTTCTTTATTTAAAGTATTTAAAATATCCTCTTTTACTGCACCTAATAAATCTTTACCAAATGTTTCAAGTCCAAGCCCTAAAGGCCTTTGAAAGAAGCTAAGACTTTTAATTCCATCTCTTTTTATTTTTCTACTTATTAAATAAGCTAAACCTGATATGTATTGTCCTGTATTTTTAGACCGACCTCTTCCTGTTCCTGTTGGTTTTATTCCTCTTTGTTTTATCCATTTAGAAATTATATCTATTGGAGGACCTTTAGATTTATATTTAAAAGGGCTTTCTACTTTTCTTTTATCCCAAGTTGTAAATTCTTGAATTTTTTTGTTTCCTGAAACTCCTTTATCTACAAACTTTCCATAGTTTAACATATAAAACTGTAGAGCAAAACTATCACCATCAGGCACAACTTTATAGCTAATAGAATTATATAAATCCTTATTGACATTTTTCTTAGCCTTAGTTAGCATAGTTCTGGATTGTTTTACTACATACTTACCTAAACTATTAAGATAATTCTCTACACTACTTGCCATTATACAAGTCCTGCAAATACTTCTACTTGAACATCTGTTGTTGCTGCTGGTCTTACTTGTACTGTTACAATATCTTCTAAAGTAGGAAAAGCTGGAGAAGTATCTTCTTCTCCTATTGCACCTTCTTCTGCTTGGAATAACACATGAGAGCCACCTGCTCTTACGTTTACTTGATAATTAGTATTAGTAGTTACTAAGGCTAACTTTATATCTTGATCTTCACTAAGATTTGTGATTCTTAAGTACTTACAGTTTTCTACATCTAAAGCACCTGCTGAAGAGTGTGGTGTAGAAGCAAATACTGCTACTGTTGTAGTATTAGAATGCGCACAAGTAAGTATTCTTTCAAATACATCTATTATTCCTGTTGTAGTTACTGCATTACTAGAACCTCTAAGGCTTCCATTTAAGACTACTGTCTCTGTTATTGTTGTTACTAAATCTGCCATATTTATATGTTTATTGTTATTTTAAAAAATCCTATTTCTATTCTATATTTACCTATTCTAAATTTCATTAATATCCAGCACCTTTATCTGTTACAGGAATGTTACAAGTCTGAAAATCGTTCATTACTAATATTCCTATTTGAAAGACATATCCACAAAGTAAGTTATCAAATCTTTCTTGGAATGGTTCTAACGTGAATTGATCTTGTGTAAAATAAAGAGGTTGATTAATATCATTTGTTCCTTCAAGTGATTGTCTTTCTGAATGCCTTAACATTCCTATAAAGTCAGTAGCTATTTGTAAAGTCTCATTAAACACATCTTGCTCATTGCTTAAAGTCTTAACTAGCTTTGTAAAATTAGCGTCTGCATTGTTCTCAGTCCAATTTGCTTTTTCACTTACTAAATCGCAAATAAAAATCTGAAAGTTGTATGTCAATTGACTATCTCCTGTTACTACTGAAGTCGGATTGATATGAAGCAAAGGCATCTTTTCCATCTTTTCAAGATTTATCTCCCAGATATCCCCCACTGATGTTGAGCTAATTTGCTCGTGATACTCTCCTAATCTAAGAAGTGTATTGAGTACATTATTGTATGTCTTATTGCTGACTGCCATGTTTTACTTTATTTTGTGAGTTCAAATCTGTTTCATAACTTAGCCAAGTCAAGCATTCTAAAAGGCTAAGATTTGTTATTCTTTCTAAGTTTACAATCTCTCCATTTGTTAATCTATACATCACACCGAACCATCCCCACTTTTCGGCAAAGGATTCTGTGGCAATTGCTGATTCATTTCCTTCAGCCGCTCCATCAAATATGATGGCAAAATCAGCGACAACTCTTTCCCTAAAACAAAAAAAAACCGTAAAGCACTTTGTACCTGTTCAGCTGACATCTGTTTCATTTCTTCTGTCCGCATCCTAATATCACCATCATAAGCTGCAATAGTATAAATGTCATTCTTCTTTTCTGTTATCGGAGCATACAATACCGCCATTAATTCAGGCAAATTATTTTCTATTCCATTCTTGATAAACATCTCAATATCGGCATATTGTCCAAGACTTATTGAGTCAAGGTCTGGCATAAATCCGTATTCTACTTCATTTATTTCAATTATCCTTTTTAAAGAACTGTTTTGCTTCTGTTGTAACTCTGCTATCCTACTCATTATAACTGCTACATCTTTTATACTAAGCTCCTTTACTAATTGCTTTGGTATATCTGATAAAGCTGCTATTGTTGCTGCTGCTTCTTTTGTCTTGCTTCCTGTTTCAAGGTCTATAAGTTTTAGCCATTTCTCAAGCGTTACATCTGACCATTTACTTATTAGATTGAACTCTTTAATCTTGTCATCCTTCTTTATCTTGACTTTCATATAATATAATAGAAAAAGTTAATATTTAGTTTACTGTACAAAATACTTTCCTGCATTTGGGTTATCTAAGTGATATATAATGTTATATCTTATTCCATCAATAGCATGGTTAAATGAATCATGATATAATTTCGAGCCCTTATCTGCGTATACATAATTGTTCAATTCTTTAGCTATGTTAGTAGACTCTGGGCTTACTATTAATTGATAGTCTTGCATTCTAGTTATTCCACTTTCAATAGTCCCTTTTTTAACAGGCTTTATGTTTACTCCTAAATGTTTAAGGTCTGCTATTAGTCTTGGTTCTGCACTATCAGCTATTATCAGTGTTTGTTCTACTTTGTCAAGTATTATCTTAGCAAGTTCTTGACTCTTTAAACCATTACGATAGATATGCTCTTTGAGATATATCTTTTTGTGCTTCTTATCAATAGCTACTTCTGTAAGTGAATCAGGATGAATTGAGAATCCAAAATCCATTCCACAAGAAGTCTGCAAATCATCAGGATTAAATTCACCTATTGACCAATTATCAAAGACTACACCCTCAGCACGATCCAACCATTGTCCAAGAAGTTTCTGAGTATACTTCTTATAGTTGTTGTGCTTAATAGCTTCTACACGCTCTAGGAAGCTCTCTGAGAGATTATCTTTGTTGTCTAGATATGTACTATGAATATAGCATACATTGTCTTTAACGCCATTAAAACCTGCTTCTATTCCTTTGCCTTCAAAGAATCTTTCATATATCCAATTGTCTTTAGTAACAGGATTCAAGACCAAGATGATTCTGTTCTGTATATTCTTTTCCCTAATGCTAAGATCTATTGTATCAAATATGTTTTCGTCAATAAGTTCTTCTGCTTCATCTAATACCCAGTTAGATACACCAGTTAGTGATTTAAGTGAAGCTGTTTGATTACCTGCTGATGTCTTAATACCTCTAAATAGAATGTCTGACTTGTTCTTTGAGTTTACAACTTCAGATTTGTTTACGCTAAATATATTGTCATATCCTAATAAGCTAATCTTTTCTAAGAACTCAGGTATTATAGAAAGACGTGCTGATGTCATTGTGTACCTTGTGAATAGTATTCTGATACCCTCACTCATAGTTAGTAAAGTCAAAAAGACTGTAACGGCAAATGACTTTCCTGATCCTCGACCACCTGTTACAATAAAGTATCTAGCATCAGATTCAAATAAAGGATTGTATTTTTTACTCAGTATCAGTGTCTATAAATGTTATGAGTGGCATATTAAGACTTTCTTCATTTGAAGTAACATCTACTCTCTGTTGAGGTTTCCCATAAAAATATTCAAAGAATAACTTTACAGCCCATTGTTCTTTCTTTTCTAATCCCTTTTGTAATGACTCTAAAGCCATACCATTCATAGGTGTTAAATTCTCTATTAGCTTTTGTTCTTCTGCTTTAGCCTTCCGACCAGCTCCTGTTCTTTTTCCTCCGTGTGTACTCATTTTGAAATAATTTGATTAATCAAGTTGTAATATATAATAGAAATTACTTGAATTCGTTTGGTAGCATTAGTCTTATTCCTAATTCTGTTAAAGCCCATATACGTATTTGGTCTGCATATATCTCAAACTCTTTTGTGTTCATTCTTGCTGTACTATTGACTGTTTGAAGCCCTATCTGTTTTTCGTTTATCTCTATGCTTTGCCATTCACTTGCGAACTTAACCTTTAAAGTATCGTGCATTTCATCAGGAAAATATCCTAGCTCCTGACCTAATGGTTGTACTATACAAGCCCAATAGTAATTGTTTTGCATATTGCTTCTGTTGTTTCTTTGTTTCTTTACGCTTACTATGTAATTACTATCAAGTTCTTTTAAGTAATTAAAAAGTGTTTGTTTGTCTTGTGTTGTATTTACTGCAAAGTTCACTAATCAAAAGATTCGTTTATACCTCGTTCACCTATTAGCTTTTCTTTTGCTCCATTCCATAGCATATCACGTTTTTTACTTAGACTAGGTTCTGTACGTTTAAGGCTAGGCATTCCATCTTCAGGCTCAGAGTCCATATATTTACCACACCCACATTTAACATCAGTTATCCATTTACTATCATCAAAGATAATTTTAGCTTTTGCTACTTCTTTTTCTTCTTTACCGCATTCACAAGAGTATAATGTCATCTTATTCTATC
>JGI24006J15134_10001548_pt1 | contig 13056 bp, 23 predicted proteins | sample LinPmetageLP53_FD_15134 | JGI IMG/M metagenome (IMG submission 15134) | reverse complement strand
ATCATCGGACATCTTCTGTCGTTTGATGATTAACTTGCCTAATGCTTTTTGTAAATCTAGTTTAGATAATCCTTTCATACTTCGTCTATAATACAAAAGTTCTAATGCTTCATCTTCTGCTTCTGCTCCTCTCACACCAGCAACTGCTGTTACATTATCTACTTCTTGTATATCTTCATCTGCAATATCTTCTATTTCATTCCATATAGTATTATCCCACATGGCATCCATGTCAATTTCATCTTGACTATAGCTTAACTGGAAGTTCAGACAAAGTAAAATTACCAGCGTTGTAATTGAAATACCAAATCTCATTATTCATTCTCCTATGATATAGTTTAGTTCCATCAAATTGCCATTCGTTATCCTCATTAGGTATACCCAATACAAAAGTAACTATGACACCTCGTGTACGACCTAGAACAGAAAGTGGATTGGTAGGCCAACTATCCATACCTGTTATTTCTTTTTGATATTTTGCGTAGGTTTCTAAACCTTCCCAAATCATATATGTAAATTTCTTTTCTGCCTGTAGTTCAGTTAAAGCTATTCTCTCTTGGTATCTTGGAATTGCCTGTACTGAAAGAATACCTATTAGAAGAATTACTATTAACATTTCTATTAAGGTATACCCTTTCATTAAATTTCTCCGATTACAAATTCCTCATACGATGGACTATCTAAATCCGTATCCTTTATTGTTATTCTTTGTGTTATAAATCCGGTTGAGCTTGTATCACTTTCGTAATAATAACTATAAGGATTTCCATTACTGTTATAAGGTAATCCATCTTTTCCATTAAATAAATTATCTGGCGTTCTACCATCAGGTAAAACTAAATCTTTGTATTCTGAATCAAGTAAATTGTTTTCTGGTAATGTAGGAAATTGTGGATTACCACCCATGTGGCCTTCTTGGTAATACATCATAAAAGTGTTTTTTATGATTTCCATATTTGATAAGTTTATTTGGAGTTGAGTTGATAACACCACCTTATTAAAAGTGGGGATAGCTGTTCCGACAAGTATCCCCACTAAAACGATAGTTACGACTAACTCAAGTAGGGTAAACCCTTTAGAGTTTTTCATAGTAACTTCCTCTATAAGTTTCCTCTAGTACCGAGAGTTCCTACAGCGGCATTATCTCCTGTTTGTGTTCCCTTAGCGTACACCCAACCAACTCTTGAATTGTCACCACGCTGGTGAGTAATTTTTGAAGTTGTTGTGTTAAATGTCCACTCTCCATCTACATTAGCATCTGTAACATCAGTAGTATGACCATTTGGTTTTTTTTCTAATCCATCAAATGGATTATCAGGCCATGACCTACGACCATTAGACATCAACTGTTCTGTAGCATAAGTTTCTAAACCAGCTTGGATAGAAGATATTACAGCATCTTCTGCAGCTTCTTCAGCCTTAACAACAGTTGTCATGTATCGAGGAATTGCGACAGCAGCTAGAATACCTAATATGATTGTAACCATTATTAGTTCAATAAGAGTAAATCCTTTATTGTTATTCTTCATTGTCATTCTCCTTTTGTAGAATTAAGGTGTTAATACTTTGTACATTTCTGAAGGATTCTCAGCATCAGCTACAATCAAACATGGAGCTTGTGCATCTGAACCACTACCACTTCCTGGTATAACAAGATAGATGTAAGCACCATCCTGAAATGGGGAAGCGATACCAGCGTTACCAAAGTTTTCTTTGAAATCTAAAGCACCATCTTCATCAAATCCAGCATCTATCTGATGTGCACCATCATTATCAACACTCATCCAATCACCTTGTAGAGCATCTTCATCGGTTAAAGCAGTTGAGAATACATATACGAAATCAGATAAATCTGCTTCATATCCACCTTGATCATTTAGAATAGTTTCTAAATATACTTCCAAAGCTTCGTCTGTACCCGTATTAGCTGGTAAATCAAAACCACCAACTTTTGAGTCATACTTAGATTGACCTGGAAATCTTCCACGACCTTCTTCAGTTACAGCAGCGTTATAAAAGTTATTAGCAGCAGACTTGATTTTATCAAGATTAGCAATCGATGTTTTGGATTTAGCGGAATCACCAACAGCACCAAATTTTGGAGCAGCAGTAGTAGCCATAGTAGCCATCATCGCAGTAACAACGGCAAATTCAGCAAGTGAATTACCTTTGATACTCTTTAAGTTTTTAATTAGGTTTTTGAACATTTCAGTTCTCCTTATTGAATTTCATACCATTGTTGGTACTTACCTATATGTAACAATAACTGTACCAAACTCTTCAATTTTGAGAACTTTTTTTTAAGTTGTTATATATGTGAATTTAGAAACAAAAAATTCCACAATGAGTGGGATTCTTTTTTTTTATTTTAAATAGTGTAACTTTATGAGTCTATCATAATGTTACATTGTGTAACAATATTATACTTTACCGAGCACAAATCCTATCAGTAACCAAAGGTACTGATTCTCATACCATTTAGGTTCAACCAATTTAACTAACTTCTCATTCATCTCATCACGAGTCTTTAGTAAGATAATCTGTTTGTCTTTAGCTTCTAATAATAAAGAATCAATATTAGCAGTCTCTTCTAATTTAGTAACTAAATTTTCACAATCACTAATAACCACTTTCTGTGAAACTATTAAAGAATCTGCTTTCTCTATCTTACCTTCCCATTGAGCATCACGAGCTTTTAACATCTCCAATGCTTCGGAATATGTAAAAGTCTGTATTACCTTTCCATCTTTCTTTATATCTTGTGCATCTGTCATTGATAACACGAAAAATAATATTACAAAATATTTTAGTATCTTCATTGTAAACCTCATTTATTCTTAGCGAAATTTTTCAAGAAATCTTCAGCTGATTCTACATCATCATCTTCATAAATCTTTTCAGCCTTTTTTGTTTTCTTTTTACTATTAGTAAGTTTTCTTTTTAGGTTACTAACTTCTTTTTTAGAAACAGTTTTCTTTTGTTCCAAAACTTCTATTTCTTTTTCAACCTTCTTTTCTTCTTTCTTATTTTCTTTGATAACCTTTTTAAGTTCTTTAACTTCTTTACTTTTAACAGCATTAACAGCAAAGAGTCCACCGACTAATCCAAAGAACCCTAATATTAATTTCCATATTTTCATTTTATTCTCCCTATTAATTATTCCACTCTTTTATTTTTATTAGTGGCCAACATAATATCTTTAGTATTTTTATTATCATTTTGATAACGCAGCTGGTGTCTTAGAAAGTTTTATCGAATCCATAAACCATATTCGGCCCATGTTATCCTTTACTCTCCAATCACCATCTGCTTCTTTATTTTCAAATGTAACTAATTCATCTTTGTACAATGTACCATCTACAGTAGTTACTGTTTCAAGTACTCTGTATTTTTTTTTCATAACATATACTCCAATTCTATTTCATTTACTCTTCTTCTTGAGACTCTTCCTCAGCGGGCTTATCAACTAAATCTTGTTTCTTAGCTGCTTTCTCTTTTGCTATTTCAGCCTTAAAGTCTTTCTTTTTACCACCACCATATTCGTAAGCGTGTCCTTCTTCAATTAATATGTCATTAATACTCACAAGTCCATCAGAACTTCTATCTATGTTTTCTGATACTTCATGACCTACTGCATCTGGTGATACAAAGATTTCTCCTAATACCCTACCGAATTTACCTGTACCATGTGATACGATTTTAAAGACTCCAGCCTCTAATAATTCTTTGTTACGAGCTTTAGCCAATAGACCTTTTGCCTTCTCATCTAAATCTCTTGTTCTACTTTCCCAAGTATCGATACCCATGTATCTAATTCGTTTTTTAATTTTTAAATCGAAACCTAAATCAATATAACAATCGATTGTATCTCCATCTAAAACTTTGACAAGTGTGCCGTTGTATTCAAACGACGCTGGTTTCTTTGCCATTTTATTTCTCCTATATCATTACTCCCAACTGACTTGCTATTAATTGCATCTGTGAAGTAGTCCTAGTCCATCTACCTTCTAAAACATCTAAAAGTATTTTCTTAGCATCAGTTGATGTTAGTTTCCTACTATAAATATTACCTTCGTGTAAATATGAACTTTTATCCGAATGAGCTATACCCTTAACAATCTCCATAACCTTTTGAAAGTTTTGAAAATTTACATAAGTACATTTAAGTCTACCTTTTGATTTATCAGCTAGTACAACATAATTGTCATATCCTGACCATTTATCTTTTTTCATTTTTATTTATCCTTAGTTAAATTTTAGCTGAGTCAGGGATAAAGGAATAACCCCAACCCAGCTTATGAGAAAAAAACTAGTTGCTATGTGTAGCAATAAGTTTGTTCAACCTTTTAGTCAAACCGCTAACATCATGTCCTGCCTTCATACGATTGTTAATCGCATCTTGGTAAGACTTGAAGATAACTTCGTCCAACTTGGTTTTTTTAGTTTTAGCCATTTGGCCTCCTAAACGTTATTTGAGTTAATTTCTTCTTCATTAAACAAGTCATCAGAAGAACCATCTGAAACATACTTTTGTACAAGTTGTTTCACATAAGTTCTCTCAGACTCTAATCCACCATCATCTGAATACTGAGGATAGACAGTTACTTCAGCCGCTTCATCCAATCCGAAACCATCAAAGAGAAGTCCAGCTATCTCAACAGAAGTACGAGTGGAAATTCCACCAGACAACCTACCAGCTTCAGACTTTGATTCGTTACGAGTTGAAGAAGCTATCTCAGCAACTGATTTTAAAAGTTCGGTATCAACATGAGGAAACATATAATTAAGTAAACCATGTTCTTCATCAGAAGTCAGAACGTCCATCTCAACGATAATGAATCTATCCATTAAAGCCTTATCCATAACACGAGTAGAAGTGTACTCATTACCGACATTAGCTGTCGCTACGAAAGTAACACCCTCGGCTACATTAATGGTTTCTTGACCTTCACCCTCATCCAACCTAAGATAACGTTGTCCATTATCCAAAACTGTCATTAGGATATTCCAAGCATCTGGATGAGCTCTTGATAACTCATCAAGAAGAATCACAGCGTTTGGAGTCTGAATAGCTTTTACAAAAAGAGCTTCTGAAAAGTAAGTACCTTTCTTCTTATCGAAGTGAGTATTACCAATCAAAGTAGCTCTCGGATCTTGAGTAGCACCCAAGTTAAAATAGAAGTCAGCTCTGTCAAGTGAATTAACCAATGACTTAGCCGCCATAGTTTTACCACAACCAGCAGGGCCGGTCATTAGAATGTTTTTACCTCTGACAGCTGAACGAATCAGATACTTCCACTTTAGTTCTTTCATAACCAAACCTTGTGGTTTTAGTTTAAAAGAATCATGAATGAAGTTAAGAACCTCAGCATGTTCTGTAGGAATATCAACCGATGAAACATCAATTACAGGAGCTGTAGTAGTCTCGAACATCTCCATTGGAACTTTCCACCAATAATTCTTACCATGTTTATTAACCCTCTGTTCGAGAGCATAATTTCCAGCATAAGCTTTCTTCCTAGTACCAGTAGTAATTTGGGATGTATATTTATTACCATCAATATCCCAAGCGTTATATCTGTTGCCAGATTTTTCAACTTTTACAATTGTTTTATTCATAACTTTTTTTTCCTTTTTTAAGTTAGTTGTTATATCTCTTTTTCTCATACCTTAATATACGAATAAAAACCTATACGTGTCAAGTATTATTTTCATTTATTTTTAATTTTTTAACCAATGTAATTTACCATCACCATTATCAAACACTTCCCATCCACATTTTTTCCATATACATTTCCACTGCGAATGCCAGTAAGATTTTTTTATTGGTTTCATAGCCCACCCACACTTACTACAAGTCGGACTATGTTTATAATAAAATCTCAATAACCATTTAAAGAACATTCCTGCTATTTCTCTTCTTTTAGCATATACTTCTGGTGACCTTTTCATTTTAGTTCTTCTCTAAGAATTTCTTATTCATTGTTTTAGCGATTGGAAGAACCGAAGTTACATCCACGAACTCAGCATCATTACCATACATTTTTGTGAAAGTAGAAGTAGAACGTTCTCTATCCCAAGAATCTCCAATGAAGTAACTGAGAACCTTAACACCACGATTACGAATCTCGTTAACCATTTTCTTAGTGTGGTTAATAGCCGTATCATTGTTATAATTTACATCATCATTATTGAACATTGGCATCCCATCTGAAAAGTTTAGAAAGTAAGAGTCTTTATCATTAGAACCCATTTCGATTTCTTTCATCACAGCCTCAAAACATAAACCTTCTGGTGTGGTACCTGATGGACGAAGTAGAGGAAACAAATCCCTAACTTTTGAAATCCTATCAATACGAGAGTCATAAGCAATTAACATTAGTGGAGAATTAGAACTTCTACTATTACCACTACTCTGAGTACTTCTGTAAGAGATTACCAAATCAACATTGTTTATCATTGAACAAGCCTTAGCGATAGATGAAACAGCAGTTTGGGTATTTCTCCATTTATCACCACCCATAGAACCACTAGCATCAACTGATATATGAAGGAAAGCATCTGAGTAAGATTCTACGAAAGTGGTTTTGAAAACCCTCTCATTACCAAACCCAAGTTCAGCAACTAATCTCTTATCGATACGACCACTATCCAAACGTGACCACTTAGTCTCACGAGACTCACCACGAACTTGAAGTTTCTTACCTAAGATAGTTCCCATCGCTAAACCCTTGTTGATACATTCTTTATAATCGTCACCATGCCAACTATATGCAGGATTCTTAATCATACTAATTGTATCAGACTCAGCCAGAGATTTATTAAATTTCTTAACCATCAAAACCTTAGTGGGAGTTTTTTTGCCAGACCAACTATCAGTAACACCAGCAACATCAATGTAACTCATTCCAGCAGACTCAACAGCATCCATAGAAGATTTATCTTTTTTAGAAAGTTGTTTTTTATTGATGTCACCATCCATAAATTTATTTTGTTTCTTGATAGCGTTCTCAAGAGTTTTTTTCTGAGCATCAGAAAGTTCAACTTTTTTACCACCACTACCACTACTAACATTACCATTTTCTAAAGCTTCATTTAACTCTTCATCTGAAATCTTGTTAGAATCTTCACCACCTTCACCACCTTCAGAACCCTCAGAACTTTCACCACCTTCAACACTCTCTTCACCATTACCATCTTCAGGTTTTTCAGTAGGATTAGTAGGTTTCACTTCGAAGTTATCTAATAGAATGTGAAATATTTTTAACGCCACACCAAAAGCATCTTCAGTAGAATTTAGACTTTTTACATTCTTAAAAATAAGAGAATGAATTTCTCTGAGACTTGGTAGAGCATCTAAGTTAGAATTCTTATTAGTGAGATTGATAATTCTAAAAATATATGAATCCCAATCTTTATCGGTATATTCATCAGTACCTAAAGCCTTATCAATAATCTTTGAATGAAAGTACTTCTCATACATTGAATGGTAGTAACCCTTATAACCAGGCGATTTACTAAAGACAAAATAATCAATTCGTCTATCCTCAACATAGTTGAGTAAGTTCTTAACCTTACCAATAACATCTTGATTATCAAAACCAAATAACTCAGCTCTCTTATAATATTCTTGTGGGATATTAGTTTCAAGTTGTTTTAGAAACTCAAAGTCTGATAGTTTAATGTGACTACCTTCGTGAAGAGCTAGACCAACAGTAGAATCAAATAGTTTGTCATCTAACTTAGAAGAGATAGTGACAGCTTTACCATCTGTATAACTATCTCCACGAGAGTTGAAAGTTACTTTGATATCCGATTCACCTGTTACGATGGAAACAAAGTTACTGATAGCTCTCCTATAAGAAGCTAGAGCTACTAAGTCAATACCCTTCTTTACATCTTCATCTTCATCAAAGATAGAAGTATTATTATCCCAACCATTATCTAACCAAAACGAACTGTAGTTATTTTTTTTGTTGAGATTCTTAGCTGTATATTTTTCCCTTAAAGCCATAGGGTTAAAGTTTTTAAGTTTTGAATCTTTCATTATTTCCCTTTTTCTCATACCTCATTATACGAATAAAAACCTATACAAGTCAAGTAAAATCGGCAAATAAATTAAAGTATTTTTATTAACCATGTAGTTCAAGGTATTTAGTAACAGCTAATTCTTTTGCTTTAGCCTCTATCATTACATCTATATCATTACCATAATTGTCAATCTTGTTCAATACATAATCAGAATGAGCTTGTGGTTTGATTTTAGGATTTTCTTGTTCATCTCTTCTTGATTCAGAATAGTGAGTAGCTGGAACAATCCCAGCTGGCCAAGTTGACATCGCTAATTCTAAAGCCTCTTGTTCTGATAATCCACCATCACAAAACTTATGGTGGTGGTAATCAAATACAATAGGTATACCTATCTTTTTGTAAACACCATCGTATAAGTCTTTAACAGAATACATTGAAGCCTTATCATCATTCTCTACTGTAAGTCTAGTCTTAACTGAATCTGGCAATCTTTTAAAGTTCATACAAAACCTTTCCATAGCTGATACCTTATCTCCATACGCTCCACCCAAGTGAATATTGATTTTGTTATATGGTGTTCTACTCAGCTCCATCATATCAAATAATTTAGCGTGTATTGACAAATCAACGATACACCTATCAACAACATTTGGATTTGGTGAAGGTAGAACATTGAAATGGCCAGGATGGCATGTCAAACGTAAGCCATGTGTTTTAGCTTGTACCCCAGCAGACCAAAGGTATTGTTTAATCTTATCAATATCTTTTAAGGTATCTATGTCGTATTCACTAGCCCACGGAAATAAATCTGAACCTATTCTGAAAAACTTGTAACCATTTAGTATGTTCCACTTGACTAGAGTTTCTAAATCTTTAGCATTCATCAAAGATAATTCAGATACATAGTCTAAACCTTTTGATTTGAATGTTCGTTTTATCATTGACCTGCCGGTCAACACCCTATCTACACCTTTAATAGCTAAATTATTTAATTGCATGTTATTACATGCATATCCTATATTCATTTTAAAAATCTCCTTCTGCTACTTGAAAAGTATTCAATCCCAAATCTCTCCACATCTTCACAACCTTATCTCTGTCATCAACAACTAAGAATACATCATCAATATTTATAAAAGTATCTAACATCTCTTTCTTTAAGATTTCATCAGGCATAAACCTCATTTCTTTAGTAGCTGGATTACCATCAGCAATAGGCCAGGAATCTTTTTGAAACTTATCAGGTCTCATAACCAACAAGTCAAAGGGAATTTTGTTCATCTTCAACCAATCTTTAGTAGCAAAGAAACTTCTATCATTTCTTCCGGAGAAGATAACGATTTTAAACCCATCTTGTTTAAGCAATTGAGCCATCTTAATAACTGGTTTGTTAGGTAAGTCGAGTTGAATATTCTCAGCATTAAAAAATACATCCCAATCCATTTTATCATTGGTTAAGGATTTTTTTCTCCTAATCTCTATGTCAGCGAGCGTACCATCCAAATCGAATATAACTGTGTTTTTCATTTCATTCCTCTTTCAGATTTGGACATCTTATTCCAATTCTTCTTTATAACAAATTTATTACCATTTGCTTCACGAACTGGTGCTAATGAAACAAAGATAAGAAAGTTTAGCTCAGCTTCAGTAAGTTTAGGTGGAACTATTTGTTTACGAGATCCTGTACGAACCGTGGGCAAGGCTAACTTTTTGTTTAGTTGTTTTATTTGTTTTGTGTTTAATTTATTCATACCTAAATATACGAATAAAAACCTATACGTGTCAAGTGTTTTTTTAATTATGTTACTTTTAAATATTCTAATAATACCTTATCCGTGGGTTTGACATCTCTGTTATTGTTCTGAAATATTTCCCACGAATCCTTAGCATATTGACCTATACCATATAACTCATCAACAGATTTAAAACCTTTTGTCCACCCCTCACTAAATCTTTTAAGTGTACGAGCTCTCTTATTATATAATCCTAATGGTTGCAGTAGATTGGATAACCTATCTACATTTGCGTTCTTCATCTTGTTGGGTGTTGGATATAGCTTGAATAACTTATCACGAATTATATCTACTTGTGTTCTCTTGGTTAGGTTTAGTAAAATACAACATACTAACATCTTCCAAGCATTATCTTGGTATATCTCTTGTAATAGTGGTCTAATCAAAATTTAATTTAACTCTGGTTTAACCTCATAGTTATCTAACACTCTGAATGTTAATATCCATTTTTTATCTTCACCCTCATCCCACTCTTCATAACGCTCTAACATACAATTATCAGTAGTCATTTTTTTTACAACCGTATCTTGTTGAGTTTCCTCATTACATATAACATATATTAAATCACCATCTGTCTTTACAAATAATCTGTTATCAGGTTTATTATATACCACATCATCCTGCATCTTATGTTACGTTAGTTATTTGTATCAGTATAATAGCAGATGCTAATAGTAAACTAATAACTGTTTTTAATGTAGGTATCTCTCCTATGAATAACCAAGCTAATGTACCGAATACAATAGTACCAATACCAAATCCAGCTAACCTCATATTCCAAAATGCTCCAAAGTGTTCGTATGACCACTTGGTACTATAAAAGAATAATGGAGCTATAATCATACTCGACATATAAACCCACCACATTGATTTTAAAAATGGTTTGTCTGGCCACACATAATGACCTTGTAACTGAAAGAATGCTAAGGTAGCTGCTATTCCATTAGCTATAATAGCCATCATTAACTTCGTCATTAAGATATTCGTTGTAATACAGCTTGTTTAGATGTGGCTCCAACGAACCTATCAACTTCTACACCGTTCTCCTCAATTATAGTTGTGGGTACAGACCTAACATTATATTGGTTTGCTAAAGCAGATGATTGGTCTATGTCAATAAACTGTACTGAATGACCTTCCCCTGCTACCTCGTTCATAATAGGTTTAAATGTTTTACAAGGGCCACACCAAGTGGCACCAAAGTATTTAATTGTTTTCATTCTTCACTCCAATAATAATAGTTAGTTGTTTGTGTTGTTGTTTCTGTAGCATATGATACTACTACTTGATACGTTACCATAATTTATTTTACCAATGTAATTGTTGTAGTTTTATTATTATTCAATACCTTATAAATACCACTTGGTAATTTAATGGTATCCCATCTGTATGTTCCATTTAGATTTATCTCTTTTACTTTCCTACCCATCAAATCATATATCTCTGTATGTCCACTTCCGTTGATACTTACAGAACTATTAAATGGATTAGGCCAAACGAATAGTTTATCTGGTAGTATCACAGCAGTAGACATTAGATATGCAAAGTCTGCTTCTGAAAAACTACGTTCCAAGAAGCTTATAGCTTGTTGTTGATTACCACCCATTACCATTTGAACTAAGCCTATCACATCAAGAATATTTACCTGACCATCTAATGTAATGTCTCCAGCTTCGTATGAACATTGTGCATCCGTATCCACCAGTATTATATCTACTAATCCTAGTATATCTGTTATATCAATAGCATCATCACCATTTACATTACCACCAGTAAATACAAGGTTATTACAAGCATCACAAACATCTCCTACACCATCGCCATCAACATCTAATTGGTCTGGATTAGCTACATCAAAACAATTATCAGTACTATCCATAATCCCATCCTGATCTTCATCTCGTGGAACATAAGACAATCCTAGTTCAATTGCTTCCATTATTCCAGTTACATTAGAACCATAATCAGTATACAGAATTTCTCTGTTGTGGTCGAGAACAACATGATGTGGTATGTAACCATCACCAAATAAAGTCCATGCTTCACCACCACTATTACCACCATCTAAGATTGGATACGATGTTCCAAAGTTATCTGCCCATTCCTCACAAGTATAGGATGACCAATCAAATCCGTTAGCCAACATCACCACATAGTTCTCATTTTCTGCAAGAAAGTTTTGCCATATTTCTTCTAACTGCGGAGCCTCCGCTTGACAGGATGGTCACCACGATGTATAAAGGTCAATCCAAATAACTTTTCCTAATCCCTCATCTAATAGACTCCATTCCCCATCTTCTGTATTATCATTCATACAAACAGGTGCGGAAAAGTCTGGAGAAATATCTCCTACTTCTAATTGACTAAACCCCAAACTAATAAACATTAATATACTCAATATCTTTTTCATCTTACTTCTCCTATTGTTACCACTCTTCTCGTCTACCAAAGTTGTTTTTTTCTATTCGTTTTTTTAGATGTCTTTTATACATCCATAACATAATTAAATTCTTAATCAACCGTATCATTACTAGTCTCCGTATAAAGAGAATTTTTTAATAGGTTGTGGTTTCTCTACACCATCTTCTATATACACCTCACCTTTCTTAGCATCAATAAAAAATTGTGTTGCTTGATGTACTACAAATATCTGATTAAGACAATCGGTTAATGCACCATACACTACATCGTTGTCGTCATCCAATAAAGCCCATCTGTCACCAGGTGGTACTCGTTGTGCTACTAGTTCTTTCATATCATACTCCTTGACTATAAGTATTAAGTTTTGAACACAAAATACAAATAAACTATTCCAATTACAATCCATACTGTCATCTTTAAATATTCCCATTGAATATCAGCATAGGTTGCTTTCTTTCTTGATTTTTCTATTCTATCCCATTTGTTCATATTACCAATCCTCTTGCGTTTGCCAAGAAGTACCTGTATATGGTATCCTAATCAGATGATACAACTTACCATCTATATGAAACATACCAGATTGCTTGTTTTGGTTAACTATCTCATAACCTATTCGTTTATAGATAATCTCTAATGTTTCTTGCTGTTGTGGTGTCGGTACATCTGTTATATTATATGGGTGAATTAATTCTATACCAACCTCTAGGTTACAATCGTATGGATGTAAATCAACAGGTACAATTCTATAGGGTACTAGCTCTGGCACTCCTGGTTGGATATCAATATACCTACCTTGACTTGGTATTGGAAA
>JGI24006J15134_10001547_pt1 | contig 13057 bp, 12 predicted proteins | sample LinPmetageLP53_FD_15134 | JGI IMG/M metagenome (IMG submission 15134) | reverse complement strand
CACGGAACAGAAGATCTTATAACAAACAGAAGCGAGTTCTATGAAGAGTTCTTTGAGGCTAGAGGTGTGGATAGGATTCGCCATTATAGATCCCCGATGTTACCTCCAATAACGGTCGATGTTATCAGAAGCTTTACAAGAGAAAAGTATGTTTGGAAGCTCGGAGATAAATACTATAAAATCGCAGCAAGAGCATATGGCGATCCTAAGTTATGGTGGGCCATCGCTTGGTTTAATCAAAAACCAACAGAAAACGATGTAAAACAGGGAGATGTTATTTATATTCCAAGACCAATAAACAAGCTCTTGACTTATTTAAATATGGGGTTGATGTAAAATGGCAGATCCGAGGCCAACCTATACAGAAGAACAAGAAGAGACCGTTTCTGGCATACGCCAAACTCTTAGAGATGTAAGTGCGTCTCAAATTGATGCGCTACAAAAGATATATGACCTTGAGATTGAAGATCCCAATGGTGATTTTGTATCTTTAAGTTCCACTGGCACTAATATAGGCACAGTAAAAGGTAGAAACCGGACACTAGGTGAGTGGGCTTTATCTGGAAAAAACACAGAGAAGAATAGAAAAAACATAGAAAAATATTATGATACGTTCACGACTAGGCGGTCCGCCGGCTCCAAATATGAAAGTGTCACACAACAAGTGGCAGCATTTGTTAAAGAGTGCGCTGACAACCCCCCGGCAGCAGGATCAGCAGCCGCTGAACAATGTAGGATTGCAAATGAAGCACTTGCCGATGGCATTGAGAAAGTAAATGAGGCATACGAAACCGCCGAAGACGCTGGTGTAGATCCTGCCTTAATACCGCAGATTGGTGGCCAATCAACAATCCAGCCTATACTAGCCGCACAAGCAGCCGGCTTAGATCCCGGAACAACAGCCGCCTTTATTGCTACAGACCCAGACGCGGAATCCGACCTAGCAGACAAAGCTTTAGTGATTAGAGAAGCCGCGAACTGTTGGCTTTTATATAACATGGAAGTGTTTGCCGACTGGCACAAAGAAAATATATCAGTTGATAGTAGTGGCGATATAGATATTCCGGGCTTTAAATCAACCACCTTACAGCCACAAACTCACCCACAAAGAGTTATGTTAACAAATGAAGAAACTGACGGTACGACTTTAGCCAGCAGATTTCATTCAAGATCGGGTGCTCAGAAGTTTGTGGATATAGAACCACACGAATATGCCGATTTGATGCCTATGTTGCGAATATTTAAAGTATACACTGATAAAGACGATAACCGAACAAGTGTGGAAATAGATTTTAGCAATCAAAGCTCATTAGATGGCATTGCTCAACAATTGGTATCCTCAACTCCTTTTGGCGCCAAACAAAGTCTTTTTACTAGAGGATCAGAAGTAGGGGTAAAATCATTTGATTGGCAAATTTTAGGGACAGACCCGTTCACAGCTACCAGAGATATAGAGGCCAAACTAGTATTGACAGCACAAAGCTTTGCTGCATTATCAAAAGTTCGCAAAGGACGAACAAATAGCCCTAACCCTGCCGCTGTTCGGGATTATGACTACCGTTATCTTGATTTATGTGTGATCCCAGACTGTGAGGATGATTATTCTCCAACGTGTTTTGAGGTGAGAGTAGATGTTGGGTATGCACACAACCCAACCTTCCCAGATATTGATTCACAAAAAGATATTCTTTATTTAACACTTGTAGATCACGGGTTTAATATTAACGAGGACGGAACTCTAGACTTGACGATCAGTTATCGCGGCCGTCTTGGTGGTATAATGAAAAGCAGGAAAGCAAACATTCTCTTGCCCGCCGGCGGAGAATTTGCGAACACCTTCAGATTCCCAGTCGATGGTCTCGGAAACCTAACTGCGTTTCAGGCTGAGGAGAAAATCAAGCAGCTAAGTAACAAAAAAAGACAAACAGATAAAGATAAGGAAAATATTAAAAAGCTTGAAAAAGGCTTGGCTGATTTCAATACCAAGTATAAACAATTAATTCACGCGCACATCTTAGATAGAATGTTCACAAGTGGAAAAATATATGAATATAACATACCTGCTGTTGAATTTGAGTCTTTTAAAAAGTATCAAGCTGAACTGCAACAACCTCCCAAGCTGCCAAAATCAACAAATTTGGCCCTTTTGAAATCTGGGATCAGTACAACAAATCTTAATTTAACATCCGCCTCGGCCGAAGGATCTCTTACTACTGACGCTACAACCGCAGAAGAAGCCGAAGACGCAGCCGAGGAAGCGATTGGAAGACTCAATAGAACCAATATCCGCAATAAAAACAAAATCAGATTTTTTTACTTAGCTGATCTTGTTGGTATTGTATTAGACCACGTTATTGGAGAGAACACTGTTACTGGCAATATCACAAGAAAAAAACTGTTTGGGCTGACAACACTGTTCGGATCTACTGGTACAACAACCTCAAAGCAACAAATCAAGAAAGTCCGAACAGATCTGGATAAGTTTAGAATCATTATGGGGAACATGGATATAGATTCATCCAGATCCCCTGCATCATCCGGCAAAAGTAAAGTAAATCTAGCTCACATTCCTATTTCTTACGACATATTTAATACCTTCTTTCTAAACTCAGTGATTGCAAAAGAACGCACTAACTATCCATTCTTTGATTTTATCGATGATATTTTGGCTGAACTTGTAATGGATCCTGTTACCACGTCTTGCTTTGGTGGATTATTCAATTTAAGTTTTAACCCAAGAGTCCAAAAGTATACAGTTCCTAATACTATTAATCTTGACGAACGTTATGACTTTTTCGGCGCTCCTTATAAATCTTTGGACCTCTCCGATGTAAGTCCAGACAATCCTTTGTTCCGATATGAAACCGAATCTACATCAATAAATAATCTATATGATTATGTTGTAATATCAGCGGAGGCCACAAACTTTGATGAACTAGAGGGCGATGTGAGCGCCGATCGATCAAAAGGTATTTTTCACCTGTATTTTGGAAACCACAGAGGTTTGGTTAAAAAGATTGACTTTAGCAAAACAGATCAAGAATACTTACCGGAGGCCCGATATGCCGAAGAGGGTAACTTCATATTCAATCAGTTGGCAAATGTTTATGATGTAAATATGGAAATGCTAGGTAACAACTTATTTAAGCCGGGTCAGTATATTTATATTGACACAAGCATTATCGGCGCCGGAGAATCGTGGGAGCTTAAGCAAGACACAAACGGTAAAGTACTCCACAGATCTTGGGCAAATCTTATGGGACTTGGCGGTTATCACTTGGTAACAGAAATAGCACACTCTATATCTAGAGATGGATTCAATACAGCGATTAAAGCCAGATGGGTTTCATCAGGACAACGCGGCGAGGACGAACCAGCCGCTGAACCGGATCGGACCCTTTCATTAGGTACCTCGGGCGTTAGCTTCGAAGTAGAATAGGAACTATTTACAGTATGACTATCACAATCTCAGGAAATAATGATCTAGGCGCTAGGGATATGTATCTTCAGAGAAGCATATACAATGGATATATTCTGACGGCCCTTAATAAAGTCAACTCTCCGCAGATAGAAACCATACAGATAAAAGATTTTCTCAAAGATGAAAAGTTATTAATTGGTCGAGTTGATCCATTTGGTAATCCTTTATTGATTGACAATGTATATCTAAAAACATTTACAGCAGGCGTGGGTGGGTCACAAGCAGTCGCAGCAAACTTTGTTATAGACGCGTTCTCAGATATGCAGCTTGAATTCCAGAATGCACTTCGTGTTGGTAAAATCGATAATGATTCAGTGGCATTGGGAGAACTTGCAGCCAAGAAAGGCTACATGGATCCATCTGACGGCTATTTCAAACATAGAGAAAGGCTTACAAAAATCTTTAGAAGATATGTTCTTCGCGCCGGTAAGATAAATGAAATAAAAGACTTTGAGACATTTGTGCCTGTATTTCTAGATTTTGTTGTTCAAATAGCCTCAAGGAATCCTATTACTGAGACAATGTATATTTTGACAAATAAGAACTCTGTGTTGAACTCTGGTCTAGCATTAGAAATATATGAGGGTGACTATGGTGATGACGCACTTAAATATGATTTATTCTATAATGATGTTAACTTTGAATATTTGAAGAATTTGGCTTATGGGCATGGNTTTGTTATCGATAAACACATTCCTTGGAGACTCGTAGCTGACTTGAACTCACCACAAATGGCCCCNTATATAGAGAANGCNCTNANNGCNCCNGGAGCAAAAGCTGGGTTTGTTCTTGANACAATGTATAGCCGACCACATCTTGATGATATNGACAATATAGCTGACATAATGTTAAAAATGTANAATATGGTTGCTAGGCTTCGACCTCGTTCAATCAAAAAAACCTCAAATGCAACAACTTCTCTTGGTTCTTCTAAGTCAGTATTCAGGAAATGCACCAGAAAACAATCTTTTACAAGAAAACTTACGTCATTAAAAGAAGTGACCAAGCTGCCATTATCATATTGGATAGACAAATATGTCAGAGTTAGAAACGCTGAAACAGGCCTCCGGTATGATGATGCTACTCTCAATATTATTATTAAAAATACAACTGATTTAGCAAATTCCCTTGACATCAGTTCAGGAGTGCGTTATATTGCTACTAAGTTCGATAACTTTGAACACTTCAACGGCTCACTATTTCATGATGTTGTTAGATTTGAGATGCGAGAGGATCCAAACGCAACAGGAAACTCAGTGGATGAAAGGGTGCAACGAAGTGTTCAGGCATCAAACTTTGTAATATACTAATTAGTAGGTCCGTGGGGGACAGATGTATTTTCAAACGCTCGACGATAAGGGCGAATGTGTAGGAGTATATAAAGATGGAAACTTGTATTTCGAGGGCATCCCAAGTGGATGCACCCGGACGTGGAAATACGCCGAGTATCTTGAAGAAGATGATGTGGACTACGGTAGTATTTACTGTGGAAATCGGAGCCTTAATGACGTTTGTCCAGCTTTCCTGATAGACGATTGGATTGCTGTTGAAGACAAACTAAAGGCTTATTACCGCTCATTTATATTGGCGAAGATCAATATGAACGAGAACTGTTTCTTTGATCTGATTCCTGAGCAGTTTTTGCTTGAATATTGCGGAATTCGTGACAAAATCACGCAATATGTCTTTGAAAACTACGAAAAACCGCAAAACTATGACTTTATGGTTGATTTGACCAAGGTATTGGCACGCATCCGACACCAGAAACTAAACATTGATGTATCATCCCTCTCTAATCAGGCTCACTTGGCCAAGTTTCGGAAGGCAATGAAGAAGTATAGCCAGATTGACCCTTATTGTCGGTATAACATCAACGGAACAAAAACCGGTCGCCTAACAACCCAAAAAGCCTCATTCCCCGTTATGACAATGGACAAAGATTTTCGCTCTATCGTCAAGCCAACCAACGACTGGTTCGTGGAGCTAGATTTCAATGCAGCGGAGATCCGAACATTAATGGCATTAGGAGGCTCTGAGGTGCCCTTAGAAGACATCCACGACTGGAATGTGCGTAACCTATTTAACGCGGGCATCACACGCGAGGAGGCCAAGCAGAAGTTCTTCTCGTGGCTGTATGATGAAAACAAAACCAATCCAAAGCTCTCCAAGTATTACGACCGAGACAAGGTGCGTGAAATGCACTGGGATGGCAAAGTTGTCAAAACTATGTTCGGTAGAGAGATTGAAGCAGACCGCTCACACGCTCTAAACTACATTATTCAGAGCACCACAGCAGATCTTGTGCTTCGTCAAGTAATCAAGGTCCACGAAATGCTCCGAGGAATGAGATCTTTCATAGCATTTACGATTCACGACAATATTGTGCTTGACATTGTGGACGAAGAGCGTTATATTATACCTATAATGATCAAAGAGTTCTCTGATACTGACCTTGGCGAATATCTCGTAAATGTCAAAGCAGGAAAGAACTTCGGTGATCTAAGGGCGTTAAATATATGAACATTATCGGTTTAGGACAAGCAGGCTGCAACATCGCAGATGCAATGGCACAATATCCACAATACAACATCTACAAGATTGATGTTGGATTGGAAGGCAAGAGATGTTTGAATGTCAAGCAACAATCCGGCCCTGAAGAGTACGAGGCCAACGCGCCATCAATGAAAGCGTTCTTTCGCTATATCAAAGGTGATACGCTACTCGTTCTCGGAGGCTCAGGAAACATTTCTGCTATGTCTCTTCGTATTATGGAAACAATCAAGGACAAATGCAAGGTTGATCTGCTTTATATCAAGCCAGATGAAAGTCTACTAACCGGCAAGCGCCAGATGCACGAAAAAGTAACATACAATGTGTTGCAAAACTATGCTCGCTCTGGTGCTATTAACCGAATGTTTCTTATTTCAAACCCGCAGTTGGAAAACATCCTTGGTGATGTGCCGATTATGGGCTACTTTGATAAATTAAATGAACTAATCGTATCAACGATGCATATGATTAATGTTTTTAAGAATTCTACCCCAGTTCTTGGTGGCCTCCGAGAGGCCGGCGAGACACGACGAATATGCACAGTTGGAATCTACGATATGGAAAAAGATGAAGAAAAGTTGTTTTTTTCCCTTGACACGACCCGAGAATCGTGCTATATTTATAGTGTTGGGGAAAGAAGACTGCGCGAAGATGGATCTCTTCACAAGACCATCGTCACGCAGATGAAAGGCAAGACAAATGATGAGACACCCAATGTCTCATTTGGAGTCTTTCCTACCAACTATGAGACGGACTATGGGTATGTCATTGCTTATAGTCCAAATATACAAAACTAGTAGAACGGAAAATTTGCTGTTCTAACTTTACTAAAACAGGAGAAAAAGAAAATGGCTATTGATCTAAACAAAATGCGTGCTAAACTAACGGCACTTGAGAACCGAGGCGAAAAGAGGGATTCTGCTTTTTGGCGACCAGAGGACGGCGAACAAACCATTCGTATCGTTCCAACTGCTGATGGCGACCCCTTTAAGGAGTATTGGTTCCACTATAACTTGGGTAAGAACCCCGGTTTCCTCTCACCGAAGCGCAACTTCGGAACGGATGACCCACTGAACGATTTTGTTCGGCAGTTGTTCAAGGATGGAACTGATGATTCTATCAAGATGGCGAAGAACCTTATGGCTCGTCAACGCTTCTTCGCACCAGTATTGGTTCGCGGAGAGGAAGAGAAGGGCGTCCGCATTTGGGGCTTCGGTAAAATGGCCTATCAGGAACTCTTGAACCTTGTGCTCAACCCTGAATATGGTGATATTACCGATGTAGAGACAGGCACTGACCTCGTTCTCAAGTATGGTAAGCCAGCAGGGGCTCAGTTCCCGCAGACTACCTTGACTCCCCGTCGCCGCTCGTCACCTTTGTGTGATGATGCACTTGGTGGCCCGGACAAATGCGCGGAGATGCTGGAAAGCATCCCAGACTTTGACGGTCTGTTTCCACGCAAGAGTCCAGCAGAGATTCAGACAATGCTCGATGAGTGGTTGGCTGGCGAAGACTCCGCTGGTGAAGATGTTGTCAAATACGACAGCAAAGGCACGACAACTTCGGTTGATTCGGCTTTTAACGAACTAATGAACGCATAAAGGAAAAATAACAATGTTCAATTTTATTAATCGTGATCACGTCTTCGGCGCGGTCTTTGGAGTGGCAGCACTCACAGCACTTACTTTTGTCACTGGTTGTGGCGAAGAGAAGGCTGACGAAACCGCTGACACGGCAATCGTCGCTGCGACTTCGGCCACCACGGTCACTACGACCACCACCGGAACCACGACTGGAACCACTGGAACTACCACAGGTACGACCACTGGCACTGGAACTGGCACCACGACTGGAACTGGCACCACTGGCACAACGACCACTGGCACCGGAACTGGAACGGGCACCGGAACTGGCACTGGTAGCTGATAAACACGACCCACGGGGAGGCACAGGGTTAACAGGTGCCTCACTTTAATTTAAAAGGAAATATTATGAGTGAACAAAAAACAAGCAATTTTATTACTATGGGCGCTGGCATTGCCATCGTATTCGCCTTGGTAGGTTGGTTTTCAGCCACGTCTAACATGTCCGCAGAAACTGTTGCTGTGAATGAGGCGGAGACGGAAGAAAAAGCTGTCCACGTCCACAGCACCGAAGCACCTGAAGAGGTTGTTGAGGAAGTTGTCGTCGTAGCTGACGAACTCGTCGAGAAGGCACAGGAAGCGGCAGACCGCAACGAAGCCAACGAAGACGCGGAAGTTACAGACGCGGAGTAGATCCCCCACCGCAGGGAGGCATGGGTTTACAGATGCCTCAACATTTTAAAAGGAAGATATTATGACTAATACAGTACAAAGCGGTCAAACAGTCAGTGTTCACTATCGTGGCACCCTTGATGACGGCAGTGAGTTTGATAACTCGCGCAATCGTGGAGAAGCAATGGCAGTTCAAGTAGGCTCTGGCCAACTTATTGCAGGCTTTGACGCAGCCCTTTTGGGCATGACCGTGGGTGAGGTCAAAAATATCCACCTTGGAGCCGAGGAAGCATACGGCCCTGTTGATGACGCCGCTGTCCAAGAAGTGTCTAAAACAATGTTCCCGCCTGATTTTAATTTTGAGACAGGCGAAATTGTACAGGGCCAAGCGCAATCGGGCCAGCCTCTAATGGCTATGATTATGGAAGAAAAGGAAGGAACCGTGTTATTGGACTTTAATCACCCAATGGCCGGTAAAGATCTCAATTTTGAGATTGAAGTTATGAGCATTAACGAACAGGAGGGGTAATGAGCATTCTAAGAAAAAATAATACAGTATCTAATACATTTATTGTAGGAACATTGCTTTCCATTGCAGGTTCAGTGGCAATTTGGACAATGGGAACTGATACACAACAACTAGCCATTTTTGTTGGCCTTTGGGCTCCAACATTTATGGGATTTGCAAACTACTATGAGGAGAAGTAATGAGTTTATATGAAAAGATTAAGGCACTTGGTGTCGAAGATAATGTTAGTGTGAATTTTAGTTATGAAGACGGAGCAAGCGTCTTTCATTTCAACGAGACACACATTGAAACAGCGATGGGAGAGACAGGTTTTGCTTATACTCTCGCAGAGGCTATCACAAGCGGCGTTCTCTATGAGAATGGCAACTCGATCCTTGATGAAATGCGAGAGGAAGGTTTGCTTGACGATTACGAGCGAGGTGAGGAAGCATTCACTGACTTTGTATCTGAAGTGATTGAAAGTGAGCACTGGAACTTTGGATGGATTGAACATTCTACAGAGAAACACGATCACAAGCGAGGCTTTACCAGTCTTTCGGCTGAGTTTGACATTCCTCTTGCTGACCTGAAGAATGACCCAATGCCGCTTATCGGCTGGACAGCTTCTGTCCGGACTCCGAACGGTCAATTGACGGTCGAACGTTAATGGCTAAGGCAAAGAAGCAAAAGGCAGGAAAACTCTCTATCGCAGATATGCGAAAGATTGTTAATAAGAAAGCAGGTGAGCAGGTAGCCCACGATCTCGCGGGTTCAAACCCAACCGAGGTCAAGGAGTGGATTCCTACTGGATCCCGATGGCTAAACTCTATCGTCTGTCGAGGCAAATACGCTGGTATTCCAATCGGTAAAATCAGCGAAATTGCAGGTCTTTCCGCTTCTGGCAAGTCGTATATGGCGGCTCAGATTGCAGGCAACGCCCAGAAAATGGGGATTGACGTTGTTTACTTTGATTCTGAGTCTGCTGTAGACCCTGACTTCTTGGCTGGTGCAGGATGTGATTTAGATAATCTACTTTACATCCAAGCACAATCAGTTGAGTTTGTCTTGGAGACCATTGAAGAGCTTTTGGCAGGTAATGAAAACCGAATGCTCTTTATCTGGGACTCGCTTGCTATGACGCCTGCCGTATCTGATATCGAGGGTGACTTTAACCCTCTTTCCAGTATGGCAGTCAAACCTCGTATTCTCTCGAAGGGATTTGCTAAACTAACAGTCCCTATCGCAAACTCGCAATCAACCTTGCTGATTCTTAATCAGCTAAAAACGAATATTACTAGTAACATCGCGGAAGCACGTCTGGAGCCTTATTTCACCCCCGGTGGAAAGGCCGCAATCTACGCTTATTCTCTTCGAATCTGGTTAACAGCACGAAGAGGTAAAGCTAGCTATCTATATGATGACAAAGGCTTCCGAGTTGGNACTGAGGTGAAAGCAAAGATTAAGAAGTCCCGTTTCGGGTCTGATGCGCGAGAATGCACATTCAAGATTATGTGGGCNGGTGANGATGTGAAGATTCAGGACGAAGAATCTTGGTTGGAGGCCGTAAAGTCTTCGAAACACATTACCAACGCAGGGGCTTGGTTTACCCTGACCCATGAAGATGGTTCAGGCGAGAAGTTCCAAACCGCTACTTGGATGAATAAACTGGCAGACGATAAGTTCAGAAATCGTATTCTACAGATTATGGAAGAAGAAGTTATTTTGAAGTTTGAGAAAAAAGAGGTTGATGCTAAAGAATTCTATGACATCGACGGTGAAGACGAATAAATAAACATTTTATCCTTGACACGACCCCCTGTTCATGCTATATTATAGAAGAACAGGGGGTTCTTTATGCAACGCGTAGTAGTTATTGACGCACTAAATATGTTTATTCGGAATTATATTGTTAATCCGATGATTTCAACCAACGGCAACCCAATCGGCGGGGCCGTTGGTTTTGTTAACTCGGTCAAGAAGTTGATGCGAGAGTCTAAGCCAGACCAAGTTATTATTTGTTGGGATGGCGCAGGAGGCTCACAGAAGCGTCGTCAGACCGTTAAGGAGTATAAGCAGGGTCGTAAGCCTCTGCGTAAGAACTATAAGGTTGAGGGTATGTCTGAGCAATCAGAGAGAGAGAATATGGTATGGCAACAGCGTATCCTTATGGAAATGCTTAATGAGATGCCCATTATTCAACTTATGCTTGACCGTGTTGAAGCCGACGACATCATTTCTATGATCTCGGGTTCACCAAAATACAAAGGCTGGCAAAAGCTCATTGTCTCATCAGACAAAGACTTCCTTCAACTGCTAAACGACGAGACGGTCCTCTTCCGCCCCATCCAAAAGAAGGCGTGGACGAAGAACACAGTCATTGAGGAATACGGAATCTCGCCCGAAAATTTTGTTCTGGCAAGAGCCATCGCAGGTGATAAGTCCGACAACCTTGCAGGGATCAAGGGTGCAGGCCTACCAACCATCGCCAAGCGCCTGCCTTTCCTTATTGATGATGAGATGCACACACTTAGTGAAGTTTACGACCATTGCGCCAACGCAGAGGGCAAGCTTAAGTTTCACGAAAGAATTGTAGAAGATTGGGATGTGGTAGAGACTAACTATAAAGTTATGAATCTTACACCACCAAGTATCTCGGTCCAAGGCCGCCGAAAGGTTAACTATGCCCTTGATAACTTTGAATTTGAATTGAACGCCACCGAACTAAAACGTGCCTCTGTTGAGCACGGCTTCGGTTCTTATGATTGGTCCGAGCTTATGGCGATGCTCCGAGGAATTGTTGAGAAAAACAAGATGATTGCTTGACAGACGCGCATTTATAGGCTATATTAATAATCCACGGGGGAGTTCACTTGGAAGACAACAAACCAAGTTTCAGTAAATTTGGTAAAGATTTTCAAGAGTCATTGTGTCAGATGATTCTTCAAGATCGACCATTTGCAGATACAATCATGGAGGTTCTAGATATTAACTTTCTAGAGCTTCACTATCTACGGGTCTTCATTAAGAAGATCTTTGAGTACCGAGAAGAGTTTGGTGTTCATCCAACTTATCGCATTATGATCTCTATCATCCGAGCAGAGATCGACGGCGAAAATGCGGCGACACAACAACAGTTGCGAAATTATTTTGCTCGTATTCACGATGCCCAAGTTAGCGGCTCAGACTACATTAAGAAAATTTCGCTTGAGTTCTGCCGCAAGCAAAAACTCAAAGAAGCGATGATTAAGTCTGTTCCGCTGCTTGAAAAGTCGTCTTTTGATGAAATTGCTAAGATTATTAACGATGCCATCAAATTGGGCGATCATACCGACCACGGCTATGATTACCTAAAAGACTTCGAACGTCGCTTCGAGTTGAAGGCCCGAAATCCAATTTCACTAGGCTGGAGTGACATCGACGGACTATGTAAGGGTGGGCTCGGCAAGGGCGAGCTAGGCGTGGTTATCGCGCCAACGGGGGCAGGGAAGTCAATGGTACTTGTACACTTGGGGGCTAATGCTCTAAAGTTAGGAAAAACTGTTGTTCATTATACACTTGAGTTAGCTGACACAGTAGTCGCTAGCCGTTACGATTCGTGTATTACCAAGATCCCCCTTGGCCAATTGCATTCTTTCAAAGAAGAAATCTATGAGCAGGTGCAGGATATGGAGGGAACCCTAATCGTAAAGGAGTATCCCACGAAGTCTGCATCTACACGCTCATTGAGGACTCACTTAGAAAAGTTGAAAATGCGCGACATCTTGCCGGAGATGGTTATCGTCGATTATGGCGATTTATTGAGGCCAGTTTCGGCCCAAAAAGAGAAAAGAAACGAACTGGAATCTATTTATGAAGAGTTACGCGGTTTGGCAAAGGAATTTGAATGTTGCTTGTGGACCGCTTCACAAACAAATAGGTCAGGACTAAATGCGGAAGTTATCACACTGGAATCTATCTCAGAAGCCTTTAACAAATGCTTTGTCTCCGACTTTATTTTTTCGCTTTCGAGAACCGTAGAAGACAAGCAGTCTAACACTGGCAGGATCTTCGTGGCTAAGAACAGGAACGGTCCTGACGGTATTGTATTCCCAATATCTATGCACACCGCAAATGTTCAAATCGAAGTATTGCCGCAAACTGGTGAAGAACAGAATATGTTGACCGCAAGAGACCAAAGCGAAGTATTGAAAGAGAAATATAAGAAATTTAGAAGTAATCAAAAGAAAAAGGAATAGGGAGAACAAAATGGAGTTATCGTCAGAG
>JGI24006J15134_10001546_pt1 | contig 13067 bp, 8 predicted proteins | sample LinPmetageLP53_FD_15134 | JGI IMG/M metagenome (IMG submission 15134) | reverse complement strand
AGAGAAGGTTTCACCCCTGTAAGTAACAGACATATTAAGCTGCGGCTGCTGTCATAGCAGTCATGCTCTCTGTAGTCCAGAAGTCCTTAGCTAACATAAGAACTAGATGCTCTTTGTTACGTGCTACACAGTCTGCCCAATCTTCATCAGACATTCCTTCTGGCTGTCCACCATTGATTAATGCTACCGAGTCACCACAAGCTGAGTAGTGTGCTGCGATTTGTTCTGCTGTTAATTCATCCATCGTGTTATGCCTCTAGTGCTGTTAAACGTGCAGCAAGTGCTGCATTTTGGGTTGATAGTTCTTGGATTGCTTTTACCATTGACCAGAATATTGGGTCAGTCTGTACTTGCTTCTGCCCACTGTCACTCTCTGACACTGCCTCTGGTAATACTGCTTCTATTTCCTGAGCTATAACTCCAACTTGTAATCCTGTAGCATCACACCCCGTTAATCCTTCAACAGTTATTTCTTCTTCTGTTCTGTAGTTAAAATTACGAACTTGAAGAGCATCAATCTTTGCTAAACCATTTGGGCTATCAACAATGTTTTTCTTGATTCTTTCATCAGAGGTTTGTGTCCATGTGGTTGCGTTGTTACCTTGCCTACAAGCTCCATTACCATCACCATATATCCACATAGCTGCGTTGCTAGGCCCAACAGCACCACGGGCAATGTATAAATTGTTACTGCCAACTGCGTTATCGTGTCCAGATTGATACCCAATGCAGACGTTTGCTGATCCTGTTGTAAAAGTCTTACCTGCTTGATACCCTATAAACGTATTTTGATTAGCTGTAGTGTTACCATAGCCAGCCTCTGTACCCATAAACACACTACTAGAACCTGTAGACATATCATGCCCTGCGGTAAAACCAATCGCTACGTTGTTTTCGCCTGTCGTTTGACTGACTAAAGCATGGTAGCCTATGCCGATGTTATTGCCGCCTGTAGTGTTATTTTGTAAAGCATTAGAACCAACAGCTACATTACTACCACCCGTTGTGTTAGCAATAATAGTGGCATAGCCATAAGCTGTGTTAGCTGAACCTGTAGTATTAGCTTGTAACGAATAATAACCACTAGCTGTATTCTTACTTGCTGTAGTGTTGGATTGTAAAGAAAGCGCACCTACTGAAACATTATCTGTACCTGTAGTGTTAGCCTGTAGAGCAGCTTGACCAACGGCAGTGTTGTTACTTGCTGTGGTACTAGTGGTTAAAGCATCCTTACCTACGGCAGTATTGCTACCACCTGTAGTGTTAGCAACTAAAGAATTATAACCAACGGCTGTATTGTTATCCCCCGTAGTAATTGCAGTACCAGCTTCATCACCAACGACAGTATTGTAGTTACCGCCAGAAGTAATGCTATTACCTGCATTGACTCCAGCTACAAAGTTACTTGTTCCTGCTGTAACTGCGCTGATACCTGCTGTGGCTAGATTGCCTGTCATAGTGCCGCCAGCTTTGGGGAGTGCTGCTGCTGCGGTAGCTGTAGTAGAAGTAAGTACACCATCTCTGGTAGCAATGTCTACTCCATCAAAGGTACTGTTGGTAGTGACGGCTCCAGTAAGTGCGCCACCAGCCTTAGGTAAAGCAGCGTTAGCTGTGGTGGTTGTACTTGTTAAGACACTATCTCTGGTAGCAATGTCTACACCATCAAAGGTACTGTTAGTTGTCACGGCTCCAGTTAAAGCCCCACCTGCCTTCGGCAATGCAGCACCTGCAGTGGTAGCATTATTAGTTATAGCCGTTGCTTGACTACCAGTAAGGCTTGTTGCTGCTATACCTAAAGCATCAATAGTAGACTTTGTAGGTGCTGGTGCATTGTCAAGTGCAGCTACCTTTATATCTCCGTCAGACTCTAGTAAGTTTGCTAAATTTCTTGCGTTGCTCATTCTCTATGCTCCTACTAAACTTACAAATGATGGGTCTGCTTCTTCAAGACTAGGCCAGCCGTGAGTGACTTGATTTACTTCATGGTTAGTTGTGTATGTCTCAGGGCCGTATGTTTCAGTACCATCCTCTGCTGTGTGCTTTACTTTGTAAGTACCAACCATCGGTGTGTTCTGATACGCTTTGATTGCATCTAAGTCAGACAATGCAGATATGGCAGATTCTTTGGTATCCATTGTTGTATAGATTGCAGTAGCGTGTGTAGCTATGGCTGTGGGTACTGCTGTACCGCCTTTAGCTGCTCTACTCCAGTACCAATCTATATATGATTGCAAAGAACCAGCTTGAGACTTGACTGTACTTAGCATATTGTTTTTAAGATGATCTACATCTTTAGATAGAGATGCGTATGTACCTACTATCTCACCATTTGATTCAGTGCGAGTTAATACACCATCACTGTAATAGCGTGAGTCAGGGCGCACTTCACTGTATGGCTTAACGCCAATGGCAGCTAGTTCTTCCTTGCTCCAAAGGGCAAATATATTTCTTGGGTATTGAACAGAATCAATGGTCAAGCCTCTTGGCTTATTGACAACAAATCCTGTTTCTACGTTTCCTACAAACCACATAAGGTTCTCCTCTTATCTTGCGTTTGTGTGTTTAAATGGATTTTCTGCAAAAGCCATGTATAAATAAGTCTGACTATTTCCGTTAATGTGGTAACTATTTCCGTAAGGTTTGAAGCCATTGGATAGAAAATCACACGTTAATTGTGCGTCCGTTGTTTCGGCAGCACTAGAATCTGGTCGTAATCGTTTGGTTGCTGCGTTATATGGGTCACGGGCCGCATCCATCATTACCCAAGGGTCGCCATCAAACATCGTTTTAATTAAAACAAAGGCAACCTTGAAACCAGTGTGGACAAATGAACCTGCATTTACTGTTGTTCCTTTGTATGAACCGATTTTGGAGTAGCCGTCTACTGAGTGGAAACAGTAGGCTATAGTTTCTTGACTAGCATTATTAACAGAGTTTTCTGTACCCATCGTCCACACAGTGGATGTCGGAGATGTGTCATTCCAAAAGCCAGTTGCGGTAGCCGCAGCATTGGTTAGGTTAAGATAAATCGCCTTTGTATTGCCCAGCGCAGAATGATAAACAATCCAGTTGTCTGCCCTGTCTCTGCTTTTTTCAAGAATCATTTCTGGAGCTTGTAGCAAACCGTGACCTGCTGTTAAAACAGAGCCAGTTGTTGGCACATTTACCACACTAAAACCAGCAGACTGATTGGCTGATACAGATGTTGTTACGCTGCCGTTAGTATTGCTAACTGTTGTTCCTGCAAGCCAGTTCCAAGCTACGTATGTCTCTCCAGAAGCATTTTGACCGCCCTGAGAACCAAGAGTAAAGCCATCCGAATTAAACGCTGTTAAAGTATTTGCAGTGGTATCCTCTGCGCCAGTGGTGTTAGAGAATATACGTTTTAACGGCCCTCTAACTGAGTCAAATAATGTGGGGTAATATGATGCTGTTGATCTGGATTTTACCCACACAAAATCTGGTGATAGTCCCGTTGTGACTGACTGAGTAGAACTATTACCCGTATAAAGCACAGTATTAAAATTCTCACTGGGTATCACATCAACCGATGCAAGATTTTTCGTGCATAGCGATAAAAAGCCCGTAGGTGGAGCGTAGAAAAAGTCACCAACGTCATTGCTATCTTGGTTGCCTTGTGGGGTTGTGTTGCCAGCGAATGAGGAATCTTGCCCACAATTTAAAACACCAACATAGTTACCTACAGGCATGGTATACGGGGTAAACTCATATCCTGCGTTTAATTGAAATAAATAGTTTGATGAAGATAAAGCGTTAGACCCGTCAAATTGTCCATTATTCTTTAGCCATGAATTGTTAATAGACATCCATACCTTGCCTGTGGAGGAATCAGAAGCAAAGGCAATTATGTCGCCAGCCGCAATCGCATTGGGTATAGTCACCGCTGAACCTACAGCCGAACCATTCTGTGCTGCGGAAACAGTGCCGCCAGAAGCATTGGCATAAGTATACACTACTGCACCACCACCCAACCCAGTTTCTGTGGAAGTGGCGTTATTTATGTTTACATCCATTGATGCTAACCCCATATGATGCACGTTGGTGTTGGATACGACAGTGGGGTTGTATACTTCAAAATATATTTTACCATCCGCTTGAGAAGCTATCGTGCCTCTCGTTGATGTTCCTGAGTTATTTTTAAACTTCAAATTACCTTCAGATAAAGTAGCCCCAGAACCTCTCTTGTCTATAGGATTAAACGTACAAAAGTTATTCGTAGGCGAATCAACCATCACATCAGATTCAGTCAGTCCACCTTGACTTGTCCAATCATTATTATTGCCACTCTGATCGTACCAGTAGGCGTATTCGCGTGTGTCTGCAAATGCCATGTAGATGTATGTGCTGCCAGAAGCGTTCATCCAGACATGGTTACTTCCTAATTGAAAGCCATTAGATAAAAAAGAAATATTCCAAGATGTATCTACGTCTTCCGCACCAACATCATCTGCTTGTAATTTATGGTTAATGGGGTTGGGGCCAGCAGAACGAGTGTTATCAATCATTATCCAGCCGCCCGTAGAACTGCTACGTTTAATCATCACGAAAGCGGGATTGAAACCTGTGGTGACTACTGTTCCTGTGTTGCTGCCATTTCCTGAGTATGAACCAAACTTGCTGTAATTTGCCACATCATGGAAACAATATGCAATGTGAGTTTGACTAGAGGCGTTAGTATGCCCTCCGTGACCTACGGAAAATACAGATGAAGTAGGGCTGGTGTTATTCCAGTACGCTGCTGTCTCGATAGGAGTAGCAGTGTCAAATGCTAATGCTTTTGTATTACCTAATGTCTCAGAATATATTTTCCACTCATCAGCTTGTGACCTTTTTTTAACTATTATTAGTGTGGGCGCAGATGCTAGACCATGCCCCAAAGTAGAACCACCTGTACCATTACCCGTATAACTTACTATTGATTGCCCATAAGTAGTGTTAGCCCTGACAGAACTTGTGATTGTGCCAGACGTATTAGAGGCGGTAGTGCCGCCCATGTCCCAGTTCCAAGCTACAATGTCACTGCCATTATTGTTAGTAGAACCAGCCCTTTCTGGTGGCCCGACAGTAAAACCATCTGTGTCAAATGATACTAAATCATCGTTCACTGTTGCAGATGTTTGCTCTGCACCTGTTCCGTCAGAAAATAAAATCTTTGAGCGTCCACGCACAACATCTACTAATGCGTGTGATTGCGATGCTGATCTATTTTTCATCCAAACCAGTGACGGGGAGAAGCCTGTCCCACCTATATACTGCGCGGCCCCCGTTCCCTCATAGGTCACTGTAGAAAAACCTTCTACGGAATAGTCCTGCTCAAAGGGCAGATAAAAACCATTAGTGCCGTATGTGCCAGCGTAGGCTTTAGGCTTCCATTCTCCGTATGTGCCTGTCTCACCGAATGAATCAGGTGTTAGTGCTAGCCCGTCTATGAAGTTGACTTCACCCATGTAGCCGTTAAAGTAAGAGCCAGCCAGCCTAGCAGAGTCATAATTACCAACTCCAATTGTGTGTATCTTAGAGCCAGTGTTAATCACTGTTGTTGCGTTAAGGGCTGGATAAGTTGATGTTGAAAAAGAAGTAATCTGCTCCCCGTTTACGAACAACTTTATTCTATTAGAGGCGGTGCTTTGCGTTGTATCAACATTTAATACGATGTGCATCCAGCCACTGAAATCACGATAACAGGCATTAGTCAATAATCTAAAGTTTACGCCACCATGAGTGCCATATAGACTCAATGGGTTACAAGCATCACCATCAAAATACATACCAATTCTATTACTGTTATCGGAGTACGCCTCAAAGATTCTAGTCGATGCACCTGTGGTTGTGGCTATATCCGACTGTTTAATCCATACGCTGTAAGTCCAAGTCTTATTATTACCTGTAGATGATGGTGTCCAACTGAGATATGAAGTATCAAGCGCATTAAACCTAAGACTCTGCTCAATCTCATACTCGCCAGCAGCACTAGCTCCAATGATTGTATTCTCGTTAAGTACGCTCATATTACTTTACATCCAATGAAGCCACTGCATGAATTTTGGTTGCGCTTGCTACGACATAATCTATCCTGTCAACGGAAGCTGCTGCTGTGGATAGTGTGGGTGCAGTGCCGCCTACGAACTTGAAGTTAGCTCCATAGGCTAGTGTGCGTGAGCCTGTACCATCCTGTGTAATAAAGATTGAACCTGACTGACCAGCAACAGTGTTAGTTGGGTTGGCTAGTGTGCGGTTGCCAGCCAGTGTGATAGAGTAGTTGTTGCCTAGTGCTAGGTTAGTAGCAATGCTTGAGGCATCTGTGAGTGCTACAACAGCACCTATTGCTGCGCCTGTCATAGTGCCACCCGTCTTAGGCAGTGCAGCACTAGCAGTAGTAGTCGTACTGGTTAGTACTGCATCACGGGTGGCTATGTCTACTCCATCAAATGTAGAGTTGGTTGTGACTGCACCAGTAAATGCACCACCACTTTTAGGCATAGCATTAGTAGCCAAAACTCCGTCTGCTGCTACATCCCGACCATCAATAGTTGAGTTAGTAGTTACAGCCCCTGTCAATGCACCGCCAGAAAGGGGAAGCAAAGCTGAGGTATCCACAGAAGTCCACGACATAACTCCTGAGCCATTAGAGGTTAGGAACTGTCCATTATTTCCATCGTTATTAGGAAATACTAAAGTATAAGATGCCCCTGCTGAATGTGGGGGAGATTTAAGTTTGATTCCGTGGGTGTTAACTTCACAGTTTAATTGTATATAACCATCTTGACCAGAAGATCCTTTAGCTATAAAACTAGCAGTAGAGCCAGTAGATACTACAGGTATAGTGTCTAGCTTAGTTCCATCTACAGATACGTTACGACCATCAAAAGTGCTGTTAGTAGTAATGGCACCTGTCATTGCCCCACCTGATTTAGGTAGTGCATTAGTGGCTAAAACACTAGCAGAAACAGGGGCAAAACGAGCATCTGAAGCAGTCTTGGCGTAATGATCTGCAAGTGAGAATGTACCAAATGAATGTATGAATACTGTATCACCTACAGTAGCACCTATGTCTAGTACAATGCTTGATCCATTAGTAGCAGTGTAATCTCCTACGTCTAGTCGTACACCATTTAAATAGACCTGTACAGAGCCTGTATCATAGGTTGCATTAAAAGTAGTCTGGTTTGCTGTAGCTGTATATTGTACGCTGTTATCTGTACCACTAACTGCCGAACCAGCAGCTACCCAACCACTACCATTGTAGACCTTCATAATAGAAGCACTAGTATCAAACCATAAGTCACCTGTACTAGGTGAACTAGGTGCGCTTGACTGAGATACGTATTGACCTGTAAATGTGGCTAGTGATGTTGCTGCAGCACTTGCGCTGTTGCCAGAGGCCGTTGCAGAGTTTGCACTAGCTGTGGCACTGTTAGCAGAAGCAGTTGCAGAAGTTGCTGCGTTGGATGCACTAGTTGCTGCTGCCGTAGAAGAGCCTAATATAGTGTCTACATAATTTTTAGTTGTAGCATCTTGTGCTGTAGTAGGATTAGCTACGCCTGTGATCTTATTAGCACCCATTGCTAAGACACCAGACATTGTACCACCGCTAAGGTTTAACTTTGCTCCTGCTCCACTAGGGCCATCTACGTATGACTTAGTAGCAGCGTCTGTGCCAGCCGTAGGCGTACCTAAGCCTGTGATCTTGCTAGTACCCATAGCAATAGCACCCGTCATGGTTCCACCTGACTTGGGCAGTTTTGTACCTAGTGCAGTAGTAGTAGTAGCAGCATAGTTAGCATCGTCACCTAAGGCAGCAGCTAACTCGTTCAAAGTATCCAAAGCTGCAGGAGCAGAATCTACTGTTGCAGCAACTACACCATCTACGTATGCCTTAGTAGCAGCGTCTGAGTTCTGTACAGGAGTAGATAAGCCTGTAATGGTAGCAGATGTACCAGCGTTCATATCTAGCGAACCATTGATGGTTACATTGGTGAATGAACTTGAGCCAGAACCTGCAGTAATATTACCTGTAACATCACCCGTGACTGCGCCAGTGTGAACACCTGCAGTATTACCTGTAACATTACCTGTTACTGCACCAGCAATAGGGCCAACAAAGTTATTAGCTGTTACTGTAGTTCCTACTACTGTGCTGGCAGTACTGTTACCAATTGCAGCATTGTTAAGTGAGCCACCTGCAATGGTAGACCCGTCAATAGTACCACCATTAATATCTGCAGTAGTAGCTACCAGTGAAGTAACTGTGGCGGCAGCAGGAGTAGCCGCACCAATAACAGTACCATCAATGTTACCACCATTAATGTCCACAGTGGCTAGTGTAGATAAACCTGTGACACCTAAGGTGCCAGCAATCGTAGCATTCTCATGCACAGCAATAGTGTCAATGTATCCGATACCATCAATGTATAAGTCTTTGAACTCAGCACCAGAAGCACCAAGGTCAATGTCAGAGTCCGTGACAGGAACAATTGCTCCATCTTGGATGCGTAGTTGCTCTACTGTACCTGTACTTACTTGTACAAAGAAACCAATACGATTGTTAGTAGTATCAACTACTACTTTGTTAAGTGAGTCTACATCAGAGATAAGAGGAATAAATGCACCTTCAGTGCTAGTCCCATCATGCTTATGTCCTGATGCGTGAGTAAAGGCATCTCGTATTGCATTGTATTCTGCGTTAACGGGTGCTGCCTTGATTACTGCGTTTGCAACTATGTCTGCAACGGATTGTCTAGTATAGCCAGCCATTTATCTTAAATCTCCAGTGCCGTAAGTTAACACAATGCCCTGTATGCTGTGACTAGCATCAGTGCTATTAGTTACGTATTTAAATGATACAGACTTACCTGATCCTGAGATATTAGTTGCCTGTATTGGTGAGGGGTTGCCACTGTAGATAGCTGTACTATCGTAAGCAGCTTCATTAAAGTATGCAGCAGCACCTTTACTATTCATTGTATAGTTAGTAGGATTCATTACATCAATGTCTTCATAGTCATACACCACGGATAAAACAATTTCATTGTCTCCTTCCGATCTTAGATATGTATTAACCTTATGGAATATCTTTCGTTGCTCTGGATTTTCCATGTACATGTAAGGAGTTTGATACACACTAAATATATCTAAACCAGCAAAGGAGTTGCCTATCTCTTGACGATATACTTTGCCATTAGAAGATCCATGTATAATAAATTCATACTGACCTATGTAACCACTAGCTGCACACGTAGCCTCTAATCCTAGAAGCTGACCAAACTCAAAGCCTAAACCCTCTTGGTTCTGACGTATGCCACCTATGATACCCTGTGATTCAGAGGCAGCAAAGAATATTCTAAACTGAGACTTGTTGCGTATAACAACAGAGGATAATCCATTTAAGTCTATAGCCAGTACTACATCTGAGAATACTGATTGTATCTTCTTAGATATAGTTTCTAGTTCTACGTCACCAATCTTACTTGTACCAGATACAGGGCGCATACCATCTTGACTAAGGAATAATAAATCACCACCAATCTCCATAACACTATCAGTGGCAAGACAACCTAAGTCATGTGTAACTCCCGATAGTACAAAGTTAGCAGCAGCAGTACCCTTCAATGCTTTGATTGCGTTAGTACCAAATATATACAGTACATCTCTGAAAGGCTTAATAGCTACAATTTCAAAGCCTACATTTATTACACCAGCACCATTGGTTGTAGCAAAGTCAGTCTCAACCAAAGGCGCACTAAAGAATAACTTGCTAGGGTGTGCTGGATCTCCTGCAAGGAACATATGATTAGCATAGTCTGAGGCATACTTTGGATCTGTAGGCGCAGATGAATGTGTTATCTGTGTGTACGTTGTACCATCATATGTAGCAGCAGGGTTAACTCCATCTGTAAGAAGTGTCTTAGCAGAACCAAAGTTAAAGTTAGCAAAGCGAACCTTGCTTACTCCTGACATTGTAGGTGAACCACCACAAGTAACAGCTACCCATGCAGAGGCTGAGTTGTTCCATCGGTGTAAATAGTTATTACCAGAACTAGGAGTACGACAAGCTAAGATACCATCGTTAATACCATGTACTACGTTAACACCTAGTACAGATCCCGTCCCTGTAACTGTTCCGTATGAATTATCAAATCCATTTATACGTCTGTAGCCACCTGTTACAGCAGCTTCATAATTAATCATCTGAATAGCACTACCAGGAGATTGTTCTCCCTGTGCTAATACATCACGGCTAGTGTCTAAGCCGCCTCTGCACATTACTTTGTGTACTGATAATTGATCAGCCATGTTGTTATGCTATTCCTACAGAAGTACGTTGTCTTGTCCTTACAATGTAAGCAGATCGCATGTTTAACTTATCATCCATTAATACATTACGCATTGCCTTAATACCATCTTCAAAAGAAGCTTGATGCATCTGTGCGCTCTGTGCGTTAGAACGGAACTGCATCATGTACATCATGGCACCATCAATGACCACATGACTAAATCGGTCAGGTATAATGCTTACATCATCAAACAGATTAAGTGAGGCTGGTACTTTCCAGTAGGTGAACTCTACTTCATACTCGTTATTAGGTGAGGGTGTAACACCAAAAGACGAACCATATGTCTGGAACACCTGAGATGGTATGCCAGCACCAGCAGAGCCAGCATTGTCATCAGATGATCTACGTGACATTGTGTACTCTTCATACGATATAGCATTTAGTATATTAGGATTGTTACTAGCAGAAGCTAGTTTCTTTAAATAAAAGGTTCCCCAATCGGCACTTGAATAGTCGGCTGGAAAAGAATATGTAGTAACGCCTGTTGTTAGCGTTTGTGTGTATGTTGTTTTAATGAAAGGCCACTCTTGACCATCTTGAAGTATACGTCTAATACTACTATTGATAGCATCTTTAGCAAGAGCTTGGACATTTCTAAGAGTATCAAATCCGTCACCAGCCGCATCAATCTGTACTTCATTGAGCCGTCTGAGAACTTCATTTGCAAGTGAGACATAAGTTGCCATTATTTTTACTCTTTACATAATAAAAGAAAGGGGGCAGATTGCCCACCCCCTCGGTGATAACGCTTAGGCTACGTTATACTTTGCTACAACAAGAGCTTCTGGACGAAGGATCTTGCGACCATACAAGTGCATACCACGCACAATGTCAGCAAAGCTGTCTGGATCACGATAAGTTTCAGTCTTGTTGATCTGCTGTGCCGTAGCAACAGAAGAGTCATGACCAGAAACAATCACGCCATAGTTGGTGTTTTGGTTAGCAGAACCAGCAGTTGCTGCACCAGTACCTACAGAAGGAAGGTTGTTAGAAACGTATACACGGAAACCATGTAAGTTGTCCAACATCAAACCATTGCGTAGACCACCAGACTGTCCCCAATCCATGTTCAATAGACGAGAATCTTCATCTGCCAACACTTCTTGGAATACAGAATCCACAACCAACCAACGGCCTTGCTTGTCCACGTTGTTCTGATCCATGATACGAGCCATACGTGCAATTACTTGCAACGGAGTGGCAGTAGCAGTAGCTACAGCAGTAGCACCAGATAAACGGGCAGCTAGTGGGATAGAATGCTCACCAGCACTTGATGTAGTAATGTTGCCAAAGTCGCCTTTCTTAAGCTTATTAGCAGCTAACAATTCGTCAGAACCAGCAGAGGCGTTAGCCTTTGTACCAGACACTACGTTGTTAACAGCAGCAGCATTGGCATGTAGAGCAGCTTGCTTGTAACCAGACAAGTAGCCCAAGATTTCTTGGTCATACTGGTCAGCCAAACGATAGGCCGCACGATTACTAGCCATAGTCAGCCAGTTGATGTGGGTCTGTTGCTCTTCAATGTCATCCAATTTAAATGCAAAGTAGTTAGACTTGTCTACAGTTAAAGTGAAATCTACATCAGTTAAATCCTGAGTAGCAATGGCAGTACCACGGGTGTAGGCACTGACAGAAATCTCAGGCTCTTTGATAATACGTACAGAGTCACCAGCATTGGCAATCTCACCGAAGTAATCACTGTTGGTGATAGCTTCACAGATTGCTGACTTGCGGAACTCCATCTGTACTTGTTTGCTATAAATTACAGGTGAAAAATTACCTGAGTTTAAGTTGGTATAACCACTCGCTTTTGCAAAAGCCATGATATATACTCCTATATAAATTGTAATGGAGCTATTACAATACCATAGAGGCTGTCGTTGAAGGGTGCAGGTTACGTGAGTTGATCGACTCGGTATAACACTGGGCCTTGTCTGAGCAGGTTTGTCTATTTACTATTGTGATTGCTTATATGTTATACACGAATTTGCAGAACATATTTTGTTACTTAGTATAGGGTAGCCGAATGGAGCCTACTCTTGTGTAACATGCTAGTGCAACTAGAGGATCAGTCCAGCTACACTAGCGGTTTCGTACAGTTATACTGATTTTTAGTTAAATGTCAAGTGTTATTTAACATTAATTTAATATTAACGTGCTTTACCTGATACGTCATATACAAAGTTACCACTACGCATTGCCTTAGCAATTGCATCTTGATGCTCTTCATACTCACGAATATCCATCTTAGCTACATCAGACTCTAGGTATTGCATCTCACCTGAGCCTTCTGTTGGTGCAGAACCTCCACTGACACTAACGTCTTGTGCAGCACTGCGACTATTACCTTTCTTTCCTTTACTTTTCTTAGTAATGCCAGCATCTAACTTGTACAAGTCAATTGCCCTAGCAGCACTAGTTGCGTCTGATTCATTATGATACAAAGAATCCTGTACCCACTTAGGCTGTGCGTCTACCCAATCATGGAACGCATCTTCCTCACGAATCTGTTCAAAGTCAGGGTGAATCTGCAATAGCTGTGCTTCTGCTTTACCTTTGTTAGCACTAAGTTGCAGATCATCAATCTCTTTCATACGAGTACTAAGAGTTTCGTTCTGCTCCCTTGCAGCCTTCAATGCCATTGTCTGCATGATGTTAGCTACTTGAGGATACTTACTTGCCCAATCTGCAATCTCGTCCTCGGTGCTAGGT
>JGI24006J15134_10001543_pt1 | contig 13074 bp, 27 predicted proteins | sample LinPmetageLP53_FD_15134 | JGI IMG/M metagenome (IMG submission 15134) | reverse complement strand
CGGCGCTCGCTTTCGGGAATGCGGCGAGCGTGATTATTCCCCAGCATGGGCGCACCGCATCGCGTCTCGGACGCGCTGGGGTCTGCTAAGTGCCATTGCCCCAACGCCTTCACCCAATGGTAGACGGCGCTCATGATTTCACCTCAGACAAAGGGTGCCCCGCATAGGTAGCGCGGTTATAAACCACCCCCATTGCGCCCTGTAATGTTTCGTCAAAGCTTCCGAACTCCTCCGCCAATTGGAGGAAGGCGGGATAGTGGCGCGCCAGCAATTCGCGGTTGCCATAGTCCAACGCGCAAACGGCAGAGTGAATATTATCGGCGGCGTGAGACAAATCCCAAACCCGTGTATCCGCAACTCCGATTTCTTCTAAATGTCTTCTAAATAAACTCATAATGTTGATTCCCAAAGTGTCGCGGCATCGTTACCGCATCCGCAGGGTATCGCATATCACGCGCAAAAAAAAGCCCGCCGGTTTGGCAGGCTATCGGTGCCGGTGTGGCGAGCGTTAATCGAAACGCCCGATAAATAGAGACGCGGTCCCCGAACGCCAACCACTGCGCTCGCGAATTGAGGTGATCGCGGATTGATAAACAAAACACTCAATAATGCGGCCCGAGTGAGACGCCATAAAAGAAAACCGCACCAATGGCGAAAGGGGCGGATCTTCTTCGTGTTTGGAATAATAAACCCCGTCCGCGTCTAACGTTCCCGGCCATTGATAAGCAAATCCGCCGAACTGGTAAATGCGATCCATACCCGCCGCGACATCTTGTAAAGTAAAACCTTCGGGGTTTTCATCTTCCGCCGTGACGCAAGCTTCCGCAAAAAAATCGGGGATGATCCCGCAAGCTTCTAACAATCGATCCGGTGCGGCCTGATTAAAATCAGGATCACCGGCGGGGTTTAAAACTCGGTCTAGAATCCAATCGGACGGACGCATCTCATATGCTATTGTGTTCATAATTTCAATTCCCAAAGTGTCGCGGCATCGTTACCGCATCCGCAGGGTATCGCATATATCAGACAAAGAAAACCCCGCCGAAGCGGGGTCTGGTTTCAGTCGGGATAGTACCAACTGGGGGCGCGGGCATTCTCCCCGTGGCGTTGCCAGTAATCAGCGTGGTGTTTTGCTTCTCCATGCATTCGGAGCAAATACGCCGCGCTTGCTGGATATTTAGAGCGCCGCGCTTCCCGATACCAGCGCAGATAACGCGCCGCCTTCGCTCGACACTGCTCGCGCTTAGTCATGACGCGCACCCGATTAAGTCGGGGTTATCGATCACAAAGCCGGTGCGATCATGGCGGGCGGTACCCTTGGCGGTTAACCCCACAACGCAACCGGTTCCCTCAGTAGCGTTTAGATAATCGGACCGGTCCCCATCGATCACGGGGCGACCAAGAAATTTGGCGGGCAAACCCCCGCGAAACACGACCGCAATCGGGAGCAGGGTTTTTATGGCTTTGGCAAATTGTTTGCGATGTTGGGGCCGCCCGCTGTAGCTAAAAATCAAACGGTAGTTGTCGGGGGTTTTACAAAGCCGGTCGGCCCGCTTCGTATAGTCCAACATGAAAAGATCGGGGTGCGCTTGGGGTATGCCGTAATGCTCCCAACGGATATCAGATAAGACATTAAGACGGACCACGCCGCGCACCCTTTCGCGCTCACAAACCTTTTTAAAGTTGAATAGCTCGCGGTGGAGTTGATCCAAAAACGCCGCGCGATCCTCGCGAAAAAATGCCGCCTTGCGTTGCCGCGCTTCGCGGACATTATTGAACCGCCCGCGCCCCTGATCCGCCAAACAAGTTTCAGCGCATCCCGCCGCCTTCGATGCCGGACACAGTTCCGCGTCGGGGTAAAGCGATAAACCCGCGTAACGAAATGAGCCGAACACGTCGCCCCGCTCCGCCGTTTTTTTCAGTTTGGGGTTTGCTCCCCGAGTATCTAATAATTGCATTTTTTGTTACTCCCAAAGTAAGCCGCCAATCGCGGCCCGACCACTATCGCATACACGGCAGACAAAAAAAAGCCCGCCAAACCGGCGGGCTATCGGGGGGAGGGTTTGATTAGCCTATTGCGCGGACCGATTCCAGTTCGCGGACCCGCTCATTGGCTTGTCGGGTTTGGGCTAAATATGCGTCACCCAACTCGCGCACACTTTCCAACCGGCCCATCAGTTCGGCTAAAACGCTGTCGGCCACTGCGCGCAATTCTGCGTCCGTTGCTTCGGCATCGTGTACCCATTTAATAATGGCATCGACGGTTAATTCATCCGGCTCCGGTATAGCCCACCCCGTGCGCTCGGCACGGTCTAATAAATCCTCAAGATCTAGGTTACCGTTAGACATCATTATCAGAATGTCATCAGCGTCGTCACAACAAATATAATCTGCATCAATTTCCATTGTCATTTTTTGTTACTCCCAAAGTAAACCGCGACATTGCGGCAGGGGGGACTATCGCATACTTCGCAGACAAAAAAAAGCCCCGCCGAAACGAGGCCACACTTTGGGAAGTGTAGGTTAATCTTCTATTTGAAAGATGTTGAAGTGGACGCCGTAACTGTTGGGGGAATCCTGATCTTCATCCCAAAGAAAATCCTCGGCGGCAATCTGACGCGCCTGCTCGGGATTATCCGCCTCAAAATAGAAAACATTTGTCTGCACTACTTCCACGCGATACGCCGCCACGTTAGGCCGCCATCGCCACATACGCCTCGCATTTGTTCAAAATAGCCTGAACTTTGGAACGTTCGCGGGTGGTTTTGACGGTGCGGTTTTGAGATTGCCTAGTGGGGTGGCTGACATAATCAGTGAGCGCGTTATACAGCGCGTAAAGATTCGGCCCCATTTCCCTAAAATAACGCCCGACTAATGTCTCGCAATAATCGTAACGCGCATTACCCTTTTCTCTGGGGTGAAAATCTTCCGGTAAATCTAAAAACATTCTGATGACCTCGTCAACTACTTCCCATGTGACTGAAGTTTTCATCATGCGGGACCAATAGTCTCCCGCCGTATTAAAATCCGTAATCATTTGAACAATGTAATCCGCGCTAGCTTGAACGTCTAAGCTGGCGGTATGTGTGGAGGAATAGCTTCCCACAATGTCCCCCAGAATTTGCCCATTTAAACATTTCATTCGCAAACCGCCCGCCTTCACAGTATACCGGTGACTACCGTCAAAAGAATTTAACGCGCACATTTGTAGCGCAGTGCTACTTCTGTCCCCAGCAACCTGCAATTGATGAGCAGGAAAAACAAAGTCGACCATAGCGCGGCCTCCGGTTTCAGTCTGCCGCACGTTAACTCGCGCACCCTCGGCGTCTACCCCGCTGGTTTCAATGGATTTGCAGAAACTGTCAAAAATTTCATGATTAGTGACTACTTTGTAACGGTCCGAAACAATGCTCATTACTTTATCGGTTTTGGAATTAATTAAAGCTTTTTTTCCGTTTACCGGAATAGTACGAGCAACGCCATATGCGAATTCCGGTTGGGCGAAAACAGGGGCCTGTTTTACGTTAAACAACAAACCAGCATCTTCAATTTGACCCATCAAGTTTTGATAAACACTCATAATTACTTCTCCCAAAGAAGCGGCGTTATTGCCGCAGGGGGGACTATCGCATACGCCCCGCCCCCGTGCAACCACTCTTTTTAAAATTTCTTTGGTCAAAGAAAAGCCGCCCGTAGGCGGCTTGCGTAGGCGCTAGCATCTACGGATCACGGGCGAGCAGGGACACAATACGGTCCCCGTCGTCAGTGATAGGGGCAGGCCTGCCGACGTAATCGTCGTAAAGCCAAACGAAATGGCCACGCGGATCAAGGCCTTTGTCGCAACACGCGTCCACCCAACCCTGCGGCAACGCGTGGTCATAAGTTAAACCGTCGTAACGCGCCTTCGCGGCTTCGCCTACTGTTTGCGTCATTAAGCAACCCTCCGCTCGGTAAACCATTCGACGTTGTTCAGGATTTCGCAGACCTCTTCCACATCCCAAATGGTTTTTGAATTGACGAAAGGAACACCGTCTTCTTCTTTGTCCCATTCGTTGCGAGCAAATTCTTTGGCCGAGGCATGGTCAGGAAACCACCTGCACCGCTCGCCACACTCCACGGTCCACACCGCTAGTCTCAGTTCTCTCATCGTTCGTTCTCCGCTCATCAGGGCATCGTTGCCTAAAACCATAGTATGGGATACATCACATAGTTGCAATAGTGTGGAGAACACTTCGATACGAAACAGGATTGCTGAAATGTTTAGTGGGGGTGGCGCGCAGTCCATCCATCTTCAAGTCCACCGCGCGGTCGCCACGGTACAAGAAAATTTCACTGCCCGTCGCGGTGCAAAGCTTCACCGCAATCCAACAGCTTCCCCGAGCATGTTTAGTGGCAAACGCTACTTGATGCGGCGAGATGTCTACCGACATGTTCTGCGTGGTCTTTAACTCCACCATGTGCCAATTGCCTTTGCCGTCCAGAATCAGGACATCCGGCACACCCAGAGTGGCTCTGGATTCTAAACGCGTGGCCGACCAATCAGGGCAGTTGTTTTTGATCGCCTTTTTTAACGCTTGCCAAAAGCTGGCTTCACGCTGTTTCTTCGGCTTCGCCTTCGTTTCCAATATGTCCATTAGTTTTATACCGGTTACGTCTACGTTCCCATGCTATTTTATCTAGGGGATGAGAAAAATAAGGCTCTTTCCATTGCTCCTTTATGCCTAAAACACCTTCTTCTCGGCGCTTCCATTCGGACTCGCCATACCAACATTTTCCCCACCAATTAATCAAGAACATCTTCTACNTCCTCCGCCAACCGTTCGCGCGCCCGCTTCCTGCCGCCTTCGTCATCCATNCCCGCATCATGAGTCAGGGGAGCATACGCTTGCTTNAGTTCGTTCAAGGCTTTNGTTACTTCTTCCTTGCTCATCTGCTCAATGGTTCCATGGCGGACCTCGGTCTTATTGACGTAGATATCCCCCTGTGCCTGCCCACGGCGATATTCCGCCTGCACTGCGGCACTGTAGGCACCTTGCTCTAACGCCGCGTCGCGGATGATCTGGAGATCCCTCAAGTGCCTCTGGTATTCCACGCCGTATTTTTCATCCAGTTCCTGCCGGTATTCGCGGATCGCGCGGCAAACATGGGGGTGGATTCGGGGGTTAGTGAGTTCAGAGGCTCTGACATGGGCAGACCGTTCAGGATAGCCCGCATTAATGGCCGCCTCGCGCATGGTGATCTGACCATCCTTGGACACAAGCTCCCTGACAAAAAGCTCCTGCCTTCTGTTCAAACGTTTTTGCGCTAACGGGGGTCGGTTGGTTTGCTGTCGTTTTGCTTCAGGTAGTGCCGCCGCCTTGGTGTCCAACACCTTGGCGTACCGCTTGGCTTTCTTAGTCACAAAAGTACCTCGGTATATGAGTAAGTTCAGATAACCATACCTTAATTCGCCTATCTATATATATATTTCTCAGAAAAATAAAAATAATATTTTTGAATCGTGAGATCCCTTATGTGGATAGCCTGATTAACAAACTTAAACATAAGTGCTGTATACCCACGTTACCCCCGTGTTACGACAGAACCCAGTGTTTATGCGGGCTGTAGGCCAAGGTAACGCGGTAACGCCGGTAACGGCTATTTTTAATTTATTTTTTTATTTTTTTATTTCTCTGGGAAACACTATATAGAAGACGCAATTAAGGCCCGTGAGCCGCGATCAGTGTAGAAGTGTAGATGTTTTCTTTAAAAATAGATTATTTGAATAGGTAGATAGACGGTAGCTATAAAAGGGTACGTGCTTTTTCCTACACTTGTACACCAAACCCGTGAGCCGTGGTCCGCGATCAGATCATAAAGAACATCGACGCCATGATGGTGATCATTATGACGGTAATCACGACTGCCACTACGATAGCCGCGCCNACNAGCAGTTCTTCTATTCGGTCNCTCATCAGTGAAAGTTTTTATGCTTGTACTGGTCGCGGGTTTCGATGAGGTAATCGGTGTAGACGATNAAGCCGATTTGGCACAGGGCCATTACGAATTCTTGTTCGTCTTCTGCCATTAAGGTTTCCAGCAGGTGTTTGCTTTGTTCGTCCCCCAGCCAGATATTGTTTTCGAGNGTATTGGCTACAAAATCGCGGAAGTCGTCGCTGTTTTCCAACANCTTGGCGGCGGCTACTCTTTTTTCTGAATCAATTGCCAATCCCATATCTGATTCTCCTAGCGGACTGTAGTAGTCTACTTCAATACAAACAGAAGTGATAGAAGTGTAGATTTCAACCCTTTACTGAATTCTATTTTTTATATCGGGGGGATAGCAAGATGAAGCCAAGGCTTTTTTTAGTGAGGTGGAAGGACGCGTGTGGCGGGTCGCGCAGTGGTTGGCGTTCGGTGGAAGAGATGAAGGAAACCAAAGAGGCGTCGGTGATGTCTATGGGCGTGATACTCCATCAGGATGAGCGGCGTATTTTGTTATGTCCGCACGTTTTGTTAGATGATAAGGGTGACGTGGAAGAAGGGGATGCGGAGATTGCCATCCCAATGGATTGGGTGATGAGCGTAGAGGAGTGGAATACCCATGGGTAAGGAAGAAGAGTGGGAGGATGTGGTCCCTGACGACTTGGAAGAAGAGGCTGAATTGGACTTCAAAGAGGAGCCGGAAGAGGAAAAGCGGGAAGAATCGTTTTATGCCAGCCGATTACGTTTGATAGAAGAAGCCGTCAGTAAGGTGAAGCGTCGCTAATTATTTTGGAATTCGCGGACCAGTAGGGCGCACCAAAAATACAGGTCGCCATCACTCATGTTTGATTTCATTTTGTTGACGCGGTCGCAAACGAGCCGGATATTTTCTGGGGAGTAGCCTTCTTCCGAGTTGATCCGGTCTACTGATATGTTGGTCCCGCGCCGTGAGCCGTGGTTCGAGGACAGTCCTTCGTGCATCCATGTCATCGGCAAGTTGGATAAAGCGCACAGTCCGTTTTGTTCTTCAAACAGGCCCACTAAAAAGTCTACGTCAACGGCCTCATCCAACGTTACGCCATATCTTTTGACGCGTTGCTTCATGTCCCTCATGCGGGACGAAAGATAACTTTTAGGTGTTCTGTAAACGGACCCCACTTGATTTTTGGCGTCACATTCCACGCAAACGGGATTCCCGCCTCGGTATTTACCGGTGTGGTATCTTGGCCCAAAATATTTTATATCTCTTCTTTTCTTGCAAATTCTGCAAGTCAGCCGATCCAAACGCTTGCCCCCACATGCGAGTGGGGTTTAGGTATACGTGATTAAGTGAGTCCTATCAAGGACATAATTAAAAAAATTATAAACAGCGCGAGGTATCCACCCCAACCCATTAATTCTTTTTTGGGTTCGGTCACCCTGTAGTTTGTGCCNCCTGNCGCAGGGTTGGGAGATGTTATCGACACGGTAGCATCCTTGGGCTTTTCCCACGCTTCGTTTACGTCTTTTGTTTCGGGGTTGTCTGCGAGAAATCGTCCGTCTTTTCCACGGGTGCGGCGTTTTTTGTTAGTCATTGGGGTTCTCCTCATCAATAGGTCGATAATAAACAACGTGTGCGCCGCAGTCGGAGCAGGTCAGGTTCGTGGCCATGTCAAAATCACCGTCTTCTATGTCCTCATCGCCGCCCCAGATTAGCTTCCCGCGACACCACCAACAAATGTCTCCGCTTACACTCATTCTGGTTGCAACTTTGACCATTGTGAACAGGGGTCCGTGGCCCGTGATCCGTGTAACGTGCAGAGCCATTTGCGTTTGCCGGTCGGCTTGGCATGGCGACATGTTCTGCATTCAACGGCGAGGGGGACCGCTTGCTCGCCCTTGGGCCAGCAATGTGGCCGATAGTTACAGTACCTACATTCAAAACAATCGGGGGTGTCTGAAATGCGGATAACAGACGAACCACGAACCACGGAACGAGCTTTACGCATGATGTCTTTGAAGCGGTCGGGGTCGAACGCGACATCTTGTGCGTGATACACGGAGGTGTTCTTGTTGTACGCCACCAGCCATGCGGAATTAAGTTTTGCCAGACCCATCAACAACTGCATTTGGTCGTAGTAAATGGAATGGCTTTTAAAGATTCCTTGGTTTTTGAACATGCGCCATTTCTTGTCGTTCATTGATTTTATTTCAAGGAGTTTAGTTTCGTCTCCAATATTAACAAGGCCGTCAGCATGGCCACGCAAGTGTCCGCCCAACGCCGTGAAGGTCCACTGCTGTCCGGTTTCGGGGTTGATCTCACTGACGCCAACACCTGCGGCCTTCATGTCTTCTACGACGGTTTCTTCCAACTGGTGGCCCAGTGAAAAGATCCGCATGACCGCAGGGGGCGGGGAGGTTTGTCCGTAGCCGCGTAAACTGTACTGCAAGAAAGCGTGACAGGGGTTTCCTACACTACTCGCACCGACGTAGCATCGGCGTTCGTTCGTATAACCCTTCGTGGTTCCCATATCGATTGCTCTGAGTAGCTCCACGTATGCGCCCTGTCTTAATTGGTCTGATAAACTAACATAGATCTTATTGCGGCGCAAAAAAAACCCCGCATTGCGCGGGGCCGGGTTATTAAATGTTCACTTTGGGAGTTTCACAGTTAACCCTATCAAACGTTTTACTCTTGAGGAGTGACACCGAAGTGCCACCATTAAAAATATCACTATGGCTTGACGATTTCAAGAATTTCTTTTGTAGCCTCATCGGCGGGGACAACGGATAAGTCGTCTTGAACGGCTATGGGCTTTTGTAAACGATGCGCCATTTGGTGTGCGGCTTGCATGGCAATCTGAGCATCTTCGTTAGCTACTCCAAACCACCATGTACCGTTTCGTGTATTAAAAGCTCTAGAAACCATTCCGACTTCCTTAAATCTTCTAAACCTTTGCCTTTTTTTTCATAACGCCAAAGGTACTTCATGGAAGACCCTTTTAAATATGCTCTGAACCCTTCTGGGGTCAAGCTGGCTCGGATTGCGTCGATACACTCAATCCCGCCTTGGCTGTAATGAGCAGGGCTGTTAACGTTATCCGACTTCATTGGCCTTGAGTTCTCTCTCCGCATCTATTTTAAACTTGAGAAACTCATGCCAGATGTGCAACTTATCAAAGTCTGATTTATCAATTGCCTTGCCGGTTTCGTAGCTTTTTTCCAGCTTCTTGAGAGCTTTATCAAACTCTGCCTGCATGGTTGTAAACTCACTCATATCGAAAAGCTCTTGGCGGTTAGACTTACGTCATTCTCTTTCTTAAAAGAGTCCACTTGCTCCGCAATATATTCTTGATCACCGTCAGATAGATTTGCCATCTTCCAGCCCTCATGTATATAACGAAGCTGTCCGCTAATTGTACGCCCTTCAACGCGAGCAATCACTACTAACTCTTCGTAAACGTCGCGCGGCAACAACACTGACTTCCATTTGGTAGTGTCCATTACACTTCTCCTAATTTCGTATACGACAGTATACGGATGATCGTAGCCTCAATCAACCTTATCAAACACAACGCTATGGCGGTCTTCGTATAATCGCTCCATGTCGGTGATAACGTCTTTTATAACGTCTAACTCGCAAATATCTTCCAAGAGGACGTACCACCGCTCGTTTAAAACGACAAACCCCTCCCCGTCATGCAAATCGTAATAAATAGAGCCTACTTTTGCGGCGGTTTTAACTTCATCACTCATCGTTAAGATCCTCACATTCACCCCAACTTGGGCCGACTTCAATATCACATTTGTTTGGCACCTGTAAGGGCACCGCGCTTTCCATTATTTGTGCTAGTTCTTTAGCCTGCTCCGGGCTGTCTATAGAAAAAGCTAATTCGTCATGGACTTGAAGCATGGGGGCAAAGCCCGCCTCACAAACGTTCACCATGGCCTGCTTGGTCATGTCTGCCGCAGAAGCCTGTATCAAACGATTAAGCGCCTTGTACGTGTAGGCCCGTCGGAGTCTGGTCGTTGGCCCGTGGGCCGCGATTGCTTCATCGCGAGGTAGTGCCTTGTGCATTGCAAAGCTGTTCGGCTCCCAAAGATCAAAGCGGCACTTCCTGCCCCGTAGAGAGCGCAGACTGCCCGAGGACCGTGGGTCGTCAAGCTTGTTTTGTACGCCCTTCATCAGGCCTTTTACGAACGGTACGCGCTTATGGTATTGCTGAGTCAACGCTTTTGCTTCATCCACGCTTAGGTCTAGCTGATCAGAAAGTTTGTTGACGCCCATACCATACATCATGCCGAGGTTGATCACCTTTGCCTGCTTACGCGGGATGTTCGCCATCTCGCTGACCATGCTATGAAAGTCCATGTCGGGGTTGTTGCGGTAGCCATCTACGAAACTTTCCACGCCTTCCATGGGCATGTTTTTGTAGTCGCCGTAGTTCTTGGCAAAGTGGACCAAGATCCGTGGTTCCTGTTGCGAGAAGTCTATGGCCGCCCACTGCTGACCTTCTTCTGGCAGGAACAGCGAGCGAATCATGGGGCCTAGCTCCGGGTCGCGGGCCGGGATTTGTTGCATGTTGGGCGAGTTCATGGAGATGCGGCCCGATACGGTGCCNCCGTCGTCAGAACGAAGCTGGTTGATNTGGCTNTGAATCCTGCCGCCATGCACATACTTTAATATGCCGTCGATAAAACTACCGTTGGTTTTGTTTAGGTTGCGCGCTTGTACNATCAGTTTGGCTAGGTCGTGGGAGTGGTCCGTTAAGAAAGACTTTGTGAAGCTGGGCGATCCTTTTTCNGTGCTGGGGTAGGGGATGCCTAGTTTGTCGAAAGCTTTGGATATGGATTGCGCGGCCCATATTTCAACGTTCATACCTGTTATCGACTTGATTTGTTTTAAGGCCTCTTTTTCTTTTTTAAACAACACTTGCTTGGTCCGTTCAGCGCGGTCGATGTCTACTCGTATACCGCGCATGGTCATGCCCACAAGGTGCGGTAAAAGCGCAATCTCTAGCCGCCAGACATCCCAAAGCTCTTCACGGTTCAATAACGTCTTAAAGTGTCCCCAAAGCTCCAGCGTAATCTCGGCGTCTGTCTCGGCATAAGGCCCGACATACATGGCGGGAAGCTTCCACATCTCGCCTTTTGGATCGACGCCAAATTCTTTTGCGGCCTGCACTAACGTCTTTTCGGATTTGGTCTTGCCCAGATGATCGTAGCAGAGCGCGTTCAGGCTGTAGCTAAACCTGTTTTCATCGATCAGGCTGGCGGTAATCATGGTGTCGATTATGCGGCCCTTAACCTCAAAGCCTTCCGCACGTATCCAGCCCAGATCATACTGGGCGTTGTGCATGATCTTGTCGGCAGGGCATTCAAATACTTTCTTGAGCCACTTACTGACAATGCGCTTATCAAGGTTACCCCCACCAGCATGACCTACGGGGATGTAGCACTTCCAACCGGGCACTGCTATGGCATATCCCACCACTTCCCCATCCTTTGTGGGCCAGCCCGGACCTTTCTGTTTGAGATTCGGGTCGCGCGTTTCCACGTCTATGGCGATTTCTTCCGCGTCAAAGATATCGGGCAACTCCACAGGAGGAACCCAATCGCTCTTTGGGGGGAACATAGCCATTTGCAGTTTACCGGTTGACATCAGGCCACCTTACGCTCGCGCAAAATTGTTTTTTCAAAATGATTGCAGGCGGGGCACCACCAGCCGACGCGTTTTTTTTCTTCTGCGTTAATTATCTCTTCCGCTACTTTGCCGCAAGCCGGACATTGAATATTACTCATGTCAGTGTTTTGTTTCATAAAGCGTAAGCCCTCAAATAATCTTCTGGTTCTAATATGTAGAGGTTTTGGATTGCCCGCGTCACCCCCACGTAAAAGACGCGGTGAAGATCGTCCCCCGCTGACTCAAGCGCCGCCGCAGTTAGATCCGGAAGAATTACAACGTTTTGTGCCTCGCCCCCTTTTGTCCCGTGGATCGTGGACAGTCGGATGCGAGGCTTGGCGTTAAACTTTTCGCCACGGCGTAAAAGCGCCGTGATATAGGCCCGATCCCCATCGGGTATTTTATCCATTGCCTCATGCCAGATCATCTCATCCGTGGCCAATAGACCGAAATGTTCTTGTAAATCCCCCAGTTCAAACATTTTGTCATCGTCTGCGGAGATTGTTTTGTGCCCACGCTTGACGCGGACGCCATTTCCCGACATGTACGAGTAAATTGCTTGGGCCGTACCTATTGTAACCGCACGGCCTTTACGCAACCCCTCCCAGCCGTTGATAGCCAGTGACATTTTTTGCGGAATAGATCGACTACCGTCTTGCCGTTCAAATAAATAACCGCCGTTTTTTAGTTCTTGTTCTATGGGGCGAAGCATAAAGCGCGCCTGCGCCATAATCAGCCAGCTACCCTCAGACATATTGATGGATCGAATGTCGGGCACACGGTAGATTTGCCCCTGCTCCTGTCGAGGTCGATACACTTTGGGAAACCGGTTCTGTATACGTGACGCTATTTTTTCTGCTAGCGCGTGGATGGCCGCAGGCACACGGTAACTCTGTTCCAAAACTTCTGCGCCTCCGGGCAGGTTAATAAAGTGATCAACATCTGCCCCCGCCCATCGATAAATAGCTTGATCGTCGTCTCCCGCAACAAACATGCGATCTGACTTTGTGTCTAATTTGTGAGCAATATCCCATTGTAGGGGCGACAAGTCTTGCGCCTCATCAAGGAAAGATATTTTGAACGGAGGCATTAACTGATCGGCTTGCTCAACAAATCGCAAGAGCAGATCAGTAAAGTCCATAAGACCGTATGCTTGCTTATAATTCTCATAGGAATCGGCCACATACTTNACNTCNANCCACGTTAAGTTAATTTCCGAGTGGTTGTATTCGTGCTGAAGCGTAGTTTTTTTAGTTTTTGCAAGGTTTATTAGCTGAAGGATTGGGTGATCTGTCGCTTTAAACGACACATCTTCTTGTTCGCTACTTGAGCTATGAAGCGTAAACCCTATGGCTTGTGATAATTCTTTGTAATTAGCCCCACTCATCAACTGATTTTCTTTTACGCCTATAAGTCGGTATGCCAAAGAATGTATTGTCCGGAAATAC
>JGI24006J15134_10001542_pt1 | contig 13077 bp, 14 predicted proteins | sample LinPmetageLP53_FD_15134 | JGI IMG/M metagenome (IMG submission 15134) | reverse complement strand
GTACTAAACAATAGATTACTGTATTATCTTCAAAAAATGGATGCAAATTGTATATGTAGATTTAACGAATATTTTGAAGAAGAGATTGTAAACGAAAAAGGAGAGACGTGTTCATACTTTAACTTTTCTGGAGCAGAAAGAAAAAATATTGATCTAGCGATACTTTTTACGTTCATGGATATGAGACGGTTGCAAGGAGATATTGCGTATAATATAGTTATGTTCGATGAACTACTCGATAGCTCTTTAGATGAAAAAGGAGTAGAGCTTGTTCTTAATATTATAAAAGAGAGGATAGAAACTTATAGTGAAAGTATCTATATTATATCTCACAGAAAAGAATCTGTTAAAGCTGCGACCGGAGACGTAGTTGTCTTAGAGAAGAGGAACGGGATTACTACCCGAGTGGATTTAACTAATAAAACTGAATAAATTTATATAATGATTACGCCGTTTCATGCGAACATTCAACGACTCCCGTTTAGCCCGCCTATTATAAACAACCCGCTATCTCCCTCAGTAGGTCATGGCAACCTAACGCAAATAGTACGACCAAAAGTTACCGCGAAATCCACCACTCACACCGCCCCAGACCTACCACGCGGAGTAAACTTTTATGCTGATTATTCTGGGTGTGGTCATTGGAGAATGATATGGCCAGAATTATTGCTTAACTGTTACGGTAAGGCTAATATACAAGGGGGTACTGTAATGATAGGAGATAAGAACTTTTACAACGGTCTTAAGACTATACGAATTCAAAGACAAGCAACCGAGTCTCAATTAAATTATATTAAGTGGCTTAAGACCATACAAGGTGAGTGTGGTTTTAAGATAATCTATGAGATAGACGATCTTATCTTTAAGGAAGATATTCCTTTTTATAATAAATTTAGATTTGCATTTGAAGACCCTAGCATCAGACAAACTAGCATGGAGATTATGCAAATTTGCGATGAGATTACAGTTACAAACAAGTTCATGAAGGAGTACTATATAGAGAAAACTGGTAATAAAAATGTTACAGTTATACCTAATTTTATTCCAAAGTTTTGGATGGATAGATATTACGATTTAAATCAAATTAAGGAAAACTATCAAAGACACAAAAGTAAACCTAGAGTAGTTTACTGTGGTAGTGGTGCGCATTTTGACGTTGAAAATAACGTCGAACAAAAAGATGATTTCTTTCATGTTAATGATGTAATACGTAAAACAGTAGACAAATTTCAGTGGGTATTCGTCGGTGGCTTTCCGCTTACTTTGAGAGATTTAGTTCAACAAAAGAAAATTGAATACCATGAATGGAATAATCTAGTAGACTATCCAAAAGCTATTAGTACTCTTAACGCAACAGTGTTTTATGCTCCTTTAGAGGATAGCAATTTTAACAAAGCGAAGAGCGATTTAAAATTTATTGAAGCTTGTGCTTTTGGAATCCCTAGCGTCTGTCAGGACCTATGTACGTACGATACTGCGTTTCATAAGTTTAAAACTGGAGAGGATCTAATTAAAAAAATAGAGTACCTTACTAGCGATTATAAGAGATATATAAAAGAGTCAAAGAGAGCTAGAACTTATATGGATAAGAGATGGATGGAGAATAATATTGATTTTTATACGGAACTTTACTCTTTACCGTATGGAGACAAGGGCCGCAAGTTAATTAATCTCCACAACGGAATCAGTTGATTTATTTTTAAAATTCTATTATACTTGTATCAGTGTACAGGAATTTAGCTTATATACCTAACCAGAGAGTCATGCGACTCTATACATGGGATGAAAATGGTGCTCGGATAGAAACCGACTGTCCGTATCAGCCATATTTTTATCACGAGACAAACTCAAATAGACATGACGGTATATCTTTATACGGTACCAAACTCAGAAAAGTACTTGCAACTAGTAATTTAGATCGTCGTAAAAAAATTGAAGATTTATGTGATCCTAAGATCTACGAAAATATTGCTCCTTACCAGCAATTTCTCGTAGATAGGTTTTGGGAGGTAAATGAAGCTAATGATTTTAGTAAGTTCCCGCTTAAGATGTGGTTCTTTGATATTGAAACATATTCCCCGGATGAGTTTCCAAAACCAGAAGAAGCCAGCCATATGATAAATGTTATAACCGTGTATGATACTATTAAAAAAATGTATTATACATGGGGAATTAACGCATATACTCCAAAGTCAGATGATGTTGTGTACGTGCATTGTCGGAACGAAGTTGATCTACTGCAACGGTTTTTAGATTTTTATGTTAAAGACCGACCAGATATTTTATCAGGGTGGAATAGTGAGATTTTTGATGTACCGTATGTAATAAATCGAGTTAGGAATCTTTTAGGAGAAGATGCTACCAGGTTGTTTTCCCCCGTACATGATGAAATTATGAAGCCGATTTACCAGAGAGTATATCGGGGTAACTTTGGTATGACTACTATGAAATACGTAGTAGAAGGAGTATCTATGCTTGACTATTTAGATGTCTATAAAACCTTCAGCATGGGCATGAGAGACAGTTATAAGTTAGATAACATAGCACACATAGAACTAGGAGAGAACAAGGTAGATATAGGAGAAACTAACCTGGCCACACTGTCTTTAGAGGATTGGGACAAGTTTGTTGACTACAATATACATGACGTTAGATTGCTAGTCCGACTGGAGGAGAAGCTTATGTACATGGACCTTGCGCGGATGTTGTCTTATATCGGGTTGACCCCATTTAATGCAGCTCTAGGTACAATTAGTACTGTAAACGGTAGAGCGATTGTCGAAGCACGAAAGCTTGATCCCCCTCGAGTTATACCAACCTTTCAAAAGGGAGATGATCGAACCGACAAATATGAGGGAGCATACGTAGGGGAACCAAAGCGTGGATTTCAGAAAAATATTATATCTTTTGACGCAAACTCCCTGTATCCTAGTGTGATGGTAACCCTCAACTTAAGCCCGGAGACTAAGGTGGGTAGCATAGTCGGTACCGACAACGGAAAGGTTTTTATAAAGACAGTTAACAATAAAGATATTGAGATGTCTTATAGTGACTTTACTAAATGGTGTAAGAAAAATCAGATTGCCGTTACTCGTGCTAAGAAGCTATTTTCTCAAAAAACCAAAGGCATCTTCCCTAGAATTACAGATCACTTCTATGACATACGAAAAGTAAAAAAACAGGAATGGAACGAGGCTCGGGAGGAATTACACCAATTATCAGTAAAATTAGAAAACGAGACCGATAGTAATAAGCGTATCAAAATTGAACAAGATATGAAAGATATGCAATTCAAAATTGATCAGCTTTGGATTTGGCAATTCACTTTAAAAATTCTTATCAATAGAATTTACGGTTATTTTGGCAATAAAATCTCTCCCATGGGAGATGGAGACATTGCAAGATCAATCACACTAACAGGTCAGGATGTAATTAAACAAAGTAATATCATTCTTAAAAACTATATAAAGAAGATAACAGGGTTAACAGATAAAGACCTAGATACTAACGACCCTATCATATATAACGACACAGATAGCTCTTATTGTACTATAACTCCTATACTAAAACATTTAGGTATACCTCTACATGAAAACAATAAAATTGATAGCCGAGTATATGAGCTTGTACAAGACATTGAAGATGATTTAAACGTTCATATTGAAAAATGGGCAAAGGATACCCTGCTAACCAATGACCCTAGGTTTGTTTTTAAGCGAGAGTCTATTTGTGATAAAGGAATATTCTTACAAAAGAAACGCTACGTCTTGCATAAGCTTGATGATGAAGGAGTTGTCTGTAACAAATTTAAATACACCGGAGTAGAAGTGGTTCGCACCACTATGCCCAATGCAATTAAGCCGTTCGTTAAGAAAATTATCGAGCACATGATTATGACTGAAAATCAAAATACTACGAATGAAATCTTCGAAGAGACGTATGAGATTTTTAAGTCACTACCTATAAAAGACATTGCATTTGTAATGGGTGTTAAAGCATATGAAAAATATAGCATACACACTAAAGACTGGATGGTCAAAAAGGGAACACCGATTCACGTTAAGTCCTCTATATATTATAACAAACTTTTAGACCATTACGGTATTTCTAAAAAACATGAATATATTAGTTCTGGAGATAAAATACGGTATTTTTATACTATACCCAATAAGTTTGGGTTAAACTCGTTAGGGTTTAAATATGATGTACCACCAGAATTTCTACAAGACTTTAAAGTAGACTACGAGAAAATGTTCGACAAAATTGTTTATAGTGTTATTGATCGCTTCTATGAAAATGTAGATTGGAAGACGTTTAAGCCGGGGCAAGCTGTAAATTTAGATTTGTTTGATTTCTTTAAATTAGATGTTGCAAATTAATTTAAATACTCTATAATATTGAAATGGACATTATCACATATATTGATAGTATTGGTAGGACGTGCTTTGGAGAGTTAGAAGAACGTACTGATGACGGGATTAAGGTCAAGTCTCCTGCAATGATTATGGTTACGCCAAATGATGCAGCAAACATGAAAGTTGACGTTATGCCGTTATTCTTTACAGAATTCTCTGACGGAAAGCAACCGGTATTCTTTTATAAAAACTCACAATTTGTAGAGGTATTAATAGACATCTCAGGTAAGCTCTTAGAGCATTACGCTGCAAAGATTAACACTAAAGAAGAGCAAAACCCAGAGCCAGTAGTGGAAGCTCTCCCAGAAGAGGTCCCTGAGGTAACCCTGTTCGAAGAATAATATGTCATCTTTAGCCGACAAAGCTTTTGCAAAATTACAAAAGCTAAATTCAAACGCAACTACTCTCGAGAAAAATACTCTCAGTAATGTTTCCGAGTGGATCGATACTGGTAGTTTAGTATTAAATTCTATTATCTCAGGCTCTATGTACGGTGGAGTACCTAAAGGTAGGATTACTATTTTCGCGGGAGATTCTGGTTGTGGTAAGACGTTTATTCTAAATAAGATTTTAGCAAACGCGCAACGTAAAGGTCTGATTCCAGTCATTTTCGACACTGAGATTGCTGTTGAAACTGAAGGAGCAGAAAATGTCGGCTTAGATACATCTAAAGTAAAATACGTTCCTGTTGATACTGTTGAAAATTGTCGTAATCAAATTATGGCACTTCTAGATGAGGTAGAAAAAGAACCAGAACTACATGGTAAATTTATTATCTCTATTGATTCATTAGGAAATTTAGCGTCAGAAAAGGAACTTAATGACGCTGAAGCTAATAAAGGCGCTATGGATATGGGTCTACGAGCTAAACAGCTTAAGTCCATGATGCGGTTGATTACCTTCAAGGCTGCTGTTACTGGTACAACAGTTATATGTAGTAATCATACATACGCAAACCCTGGTGCACTCCACCCTACATTAGTTAAGTCACAAGCGGGTGGCTCAGGGCCCATATACATGGCGTCGGTATTAGTTCAAATGGCAGCAAAGAAAGAAAAGACAGATGCAAGTAACGAAGGAGATGAAGCTCTAACAGAGAGCAGAAACTACTCTGGAGTTACTCTTCGGATGCTTACTGTAAAGAATAGGTTTATACCAGCGTTCCTTCAAGGGGAAGCTTATCTAAACTTTAAAACAGGTCTCGATAAATATTCAGGTTTAAAAGAGATTGCTGTTGCTCATGGAATTATTACCCAAACCGGTTCTACCTATAGCATAAAAGATAAAAAAATAGGTTACTATAAAAATTGGCGCAATGATGAGGAAGTGTGGAGTAATGTGTTACCTGAGTTAGAATCTTCTATAGGAGATAAATACCGTTACGGTAAATCTCTAAACGATGTAGCTATATTACAACAAGACGATGAGTAAAGCAGTAGTACCTATTTCAGGAGGGTTAGATAGTTCAGTAATATTAGGCCATGCTGCAAAGCAGCATGATACAGTATATGCAATAACTTATGACTATGGTCAAAAACATAATAAAGAATTGTTATGCGCTGGCATTCAAGTAGATAATTTTAATTCAAAATATAACAATATTGAAGAACATAAGGTTGTAGATATAAAATTTTTAAAACATCTTGCTCCTACCTCCTCTCTTACAAATGATAATATTAAAGTAGCTCAAGCTCGAGATGTACTAGGGGATGCGCAACCTGTTAATTATGTCCCCTTTAGAAATATGATGATGTTATCTATTGCTTGTTCATATGCAGAGGCCGTAGGTGCAGATACAGTTTATCATGGATCGGCGCTTGTAGATAGTCAAGCTGGTTATTGGGATGGTAGTGCAGAGTTTTTAGAAAACATAAACAATCTAACTGCTTTAAATCGTAAAAATAGAATACAAATAGTAGCTCCGTTAATTAAGGACTCTAAGAAAAATATTATTATAAAGGGGTTGTATACTAAAGTAATATTTAAAGATACTTGGACGTGCTATGAGGGTAAAGAATTAGCATGCGGATATTGTACTGCGTGTAGTTCTCGTATAAAGGGATTTTTAGATAATGACATGAAAGACCCAATTGAATATGAGAGAACGGATATACCATGGAGAATATAAACTAAAATAAATTATGTGTGGAATTTTTGGATCAAACGATTTTAAGACATTTAAAGAGCTGTACACGAAAAACTCTGAAAGAGGCAATTTTGTACGCAGTATAACAATGGTATTCCCCGGAGGAATGAAAAATGGTATTACCGTATCAACTAAACATGACCAAGACTTTAATAAACCTATAGAAGAAAATCCTTTTTGTATATACTACTTAGGTCATGTTCAGTCTCCGACATCAAGCGCTCGAGAGTTTAATACTAAAACGTCTCACCCATTTAACTTAAATGATAAGTATGTAGCGCACAATGGAGTTCTCTCTAACCATGAAGAATTAATTAAAGAGTATGACTTAGATATAACTTGTAGTGTGGATAGTAGTGTAATCCTCCCGTTAATAGAAAAGATAGGGTTTACTGATGCCCTATCTACATTACAAGGTACCTTTAGTTGCTGGTATTATAATACCAATACAGGAAGTATGCGTATATTTAGATCTGGCTCTACCCTATTTCTTAACAACGGTAGCTTTAGTTCTATACAACCAGAAGATTCTCACGAGCAAGGATACAACAGTATAAATGAAGGACATGTATTAGAGTACAATTTTACTAATAACACATTTAACAAAGTAGATGAATTTGAACTAAAAGACGCTTCATTCTTTTTATGAAAACTTTGATCGCTGTCGCGACGAAATCGACAAAAGCTGAATTTAAAACCTCGAGGTTATCTAAAAGCTTACAACACCATGAAGAAAATACGATAACTACTTTTGATCTTCAACCCACGTATAAAAACACTAGCGGGTTGTGCGCAGTTTATAATAATTACCTTACAGCAAAAAACCTTAACAAATATGATTGTATTTTATTTATACATGATGACGTATTTATTGATAGCATAAATTTTTTAGTAGAAATTCGCAATCTATTTAAACAGGGATTTGATGTAGTAGGTTTAGCGGGTGGTAGTAAAATACAAGTTAAACGACCTTGCTTATGGCATTTGTTATGTAAACCAGATACATTATCTGGTATAGTATCTCACTATCAAAACAATACAGATTACGCTCCGACAATATTCGGTCAAACTCCAAAAAGTGTGGTATTATTAGATGGATTGTTTTTAGCAGTACGTACTAAATCAATCGCAAATAAAAAAATAAAGTTCGATAAAAATATAAAAGGCTTTCATCATTATGACTTAAAGTTTTGTTTAGACTGTCACTTAGCTGGGTTGCGGTTAACTACTGCTCCTATTCACGTTATTCACGAATCACCAGGCCTAAACCAAATCACAGAAGAGTATGGCAAATCAGAAGACTACTTCTATAATACTCTCGTCGAACATGCTAACAAGCGAACATAACTACTTAGACATAGATCTCGAATATTTAGAAAAAATCGTTTTTAAGAACTGTCTTGAAGATGATATATATTTAAATTCTATTATTGATAATCTTAATTATAAATTCTTTAAAAATAAAGAATTTCAACAGATTGTTAAATTAATACAAGCTCTATATAAAAAGAATAATAAGCGACCTTCAAGGACCGAATTAGAGTTATATCTAAATACCGATCAACTTAAAGAGCATTACACTAAAAGTAAAACCTTAATTAATGAAATAGAATCTGATCTTACCTCTGAAGACTTATACATATATACGGAAAAGTTTCTTCAAGAGCAGGCAGTATTTAATACGTTCTTAGAAATTGTTGATAGTAAAGAAAGAGACATAAAGAGTATTCATGAGAAATTTAATAAAGCTTGTAATATCTCTATTACTACAAATATAGGGCATAATTACTTTAAGGATTTAGAGCAGCATATAGTTAACCTAACAACTCGAGAGCATAAAATTAAAACCGGTTGGGATTGGTTAGATGAGCGCTTAGATGGTGGCTTCTTAGAAGACGGTAGAAGTTTATATGTTTTCGCTGGACCTACAAATGTTGGTAAGTCAATATTTCTTAGCAACATAGCTACTACGGCTGCTAGTGAAGGTAAAAATGTATTAGTAGTTTCTCTTGAAATGTCAGAAATGATTTACAGTAAGAGGATTACATCAAGAATGACAGGTTTACCTATTAATCATTTAGATGATCACATTGATAGTTTACGAGAAAGTGTTGGTAAGTTTAAAATGCTTCACCCTAGAGCAAATATGATTATTAAAGAATTTGCACCAAATTCTATTACCCCACCGCAGTTAGAAGGGTTTATAAAAAAATTAATAAACAAAGAATTCAAGCCAGATATTATTGTATTAGATTATTTAAATTTAATGGCTAGTACATATGGTAATAATTCCTATGAAAGAATTAAAAGTATATCTGAGCAAGTACGAGCTATGTCTTATACATTTGAGTGCCCTGTTATATCAGCCACTCAAGTTAACAGAACTGGATATGGTAATAACGCTGGAGGGCCTGGGTTAGAGTCTATTGGTGAGAGTTACGGGTTAGGAGCCACAGCAGATGCTATTGTTAGTATTTGGCGAACAGAAGAAGACGAAGAGGACGATGCCCTACATATAGGTATAATTAAAAATCGCTTTGGGTCTAATACAGGTAGCACTCGATTGAGTATTGACTATAATACCTTGACTTTGACGGAGAATAATGACCTCAATGTTAATGATGATATTAACGCAGCAGAAGATGATGCTGTACAATTTGGGAGAACTGTGTAAATATATACAATGTCAAAGGCTGAGATAATCTTTACAGACTTAGATCTAGATGGCTGTTGTAGTTATTTAGCGTATTGTTGGTTGAATCAAACGAAGCCAAAAGCAATTACGATTAAGGTTTCCTCTTTAAGAGAAAAGTTTTTGGCATGGCTAAAGCGTAATAAAATATCAGATTATAAAAAAGTTTATTTTTTTGACTTAGATACTACTGAAATAAAAGATCTTATTGACAAAAAGAACGTAACTGTATTTGATCATCATAAATCTCATGAAGAAGAATATAAAAACGCAACAACTATAATTGATAAAGAATGCACATCTTGTAGTAAGTTAATATACAACCACTACAAGAGTAATGCTAATCTCACTAATGAGCAAAAGAAACTGATCGCATTTGTTAATGATTATGATTGTTATGAATTAAAATTTCCTGAGAGTAATAAGTTAAACTTTCTATTTTGGTATAAAAATGGAGATAAGCTACAAAATTTTATAACAGATTTTGAATCTGGTTTTCATGGCTTTACTAATGAACAAAATAAAATTATAAGTTATCATTTTTATAAATTTAAAAAACTCAGAGAAAATGTTTCATTATATAAATCTACAATAAGTATTGCTGGTAAAGAGTATAAATTTATTAGTACGTTTGGAAATGAATATGTTAATGATTTGTGTCAGTATATTATTGATAATAACGATTGTGATGTATGTTTAATGATAAATTTAAAAAACAATAGAGTATATTTACGTAAGAATAGAAAGACAGATTTAAACTTAGGTAAATTTGCGCAAAAGGTGTGTGATGGTGGTGGTCATGAGTATGCTGCTGGAGGCTCTTTAAATGAAAACGTTCTAGCATTAAGTAAGAAATTTACCCCGATAAATGGATAATCCATATACAATATTAGAACGCAAAGACATTGTACATAAGTTTTTAAGTTTATGTAGTTTTGTATCTATATGTGAAAACAAAAAGTTAAATCTAGCTAATGTTTTTTTGTTAGTTCTTAAAGAGAAAAAATACAGAGATATATACAAAGAAGCTCTTATAATAGACACAAATTTTGAATTAGTAAAGATATTTTTACAACATGATCCATATTTGTATAAGAGCAAGTATATAACAAAATTTTTAAAAAAATATTCTCTTAACCTATGATAGAAAACCAGCTGAGTGTATATGAACAAAACATATATAACACTTACCTTAAAACCTCAAGACGACATAAAGGATTTACCCCTAGAAAAAATTTTAATAATTTAGATGACGAGAAGTATGTACTAGTTAAAAAAGTATCTAAAACGTTAAAAAATAAAAAGATTGATCCTGAATTATTTTTTTCTGCTCCATATAAATTACATCTTGAGAAATTTGTACCTTTAAATTTTTATGGTACCTTTGGAGCTATATCGACATACAGAAAATATGTCGAAGAGATTGAGCTTACTGATGCAGACCATCCATACAATATAACTAAATTACGAGACAGCATGAAATATGTCTACCAGCAGTGTACAGATAATAATATTGAATCATGTAAACAATATCTAGAATTACAAAAAGGAATATATCCGAATTATATTCTAGATATTAAAGAAGGTAATGTTAGTTTTTATGGTCTAATCGCACTCGACTTGTGTGAAAATAAAATACAGCTTGAAAAAGATATAGTTGAATTTGCTTACAAAAGGTTCTATAATATGCTGAGCAGTTTGAGAACGAGATTTACATTCTCGAAGAAAATCAAACCGTTGAGTATAAAACTTATAAAAACAATAGATAAAATATTAAAATTATGACGACGAGTATGTTTGCATCGATTAAGGACGCGTTGGCAAAGCCAGCACAAGGAAGTAGCACAACCAGCAATATTATGCGGTTGAAGACGGGTAACACATATGTGTTGCGATTAGTTCCAAACGCAAAGGAACCAAGTAAGACATTCTTCCATTATTATTCCCATGGATGGGTGAGTGAAGCAACTGGACAGTTCCAGAGTGCGATCAGTCCTCAAACTTGGGGAGAGAGAGATCCAATTGCAGAAGCGCGATATAAGATCTCTAGAACTGGTACAGAAGAAGAAAAGGAAGCCGCTCGAGCTTTGAATCGAAAGGAAAATTGGCTCATTAATGTATATGTGGCTAAGGATCCAGAAAACCCAGAAAACGAAGGTAAGGTGAAGATTCTTCGTTTCGGTCGTCAGCTCCATAAGATTATTATGGAAGCTATTGAGGGAGAAGACGCTGATGAGTTTGGTGAGCGTATTTTCGATCTTACTAAAACCGGTTGTAGTTTGAAGGTTAAGGTTGAAGAGCAAGGTGGGTATCCGACTTATGTGAGTTCTCGGTTCGCAGCCCCTACTAGCCTTACTGGTATTACTGCAGATACAGTAAATGATGTATACGATAAGGTATATGATCTTGAAAATGTATTCCCAGTAAAGAGTTACGATGAGCTAACGACAATGCTTAATGAGCATTACCATGGGGTCGACGGATCTACTCCAGAACCAGAAGCTCCAGAGCCAGCATCTACTAAGGCTGAAGAAGATGATGATATTAGTTTCGATGATATTGAAACCCCATCTAAATCCTCTGATACTGCAGTAGATGATGATAAGGTAAAAGAGTTACTTGATAGCTTGGATTAAAAACATATGGGGGAGGGTAACCTCCCCTCTTTTTAAAAAAATGACCCCCGAAGAAGTACAGGAAGACATTATAGAGAGGCTAATGCTGCATCAAGTAAACGCAGACGCTAAAACTCTTAATACTGGTATTGTGCAAAAGGCCTCCGCGCTACAAGATATCCCTATTGATAGTGGGATTTATGAAAAACAGCAACGAGCAACACAACCACAACCAGTCCCTCAAGCAGTACCGTACCCGGTACAACAATCTGTACCACAACAGTTACAGCCTCAACAAGACCTATCCCCTCTTATTGATAGGGTTACCTCGTTAGAAAAACAAGTAACAAGGTTTGTCAACCTGATTGAACGTAATGTTGCAAAAAATGCAAAAGAAATTACTATAAGAATCAAATTAAACGAAGATAATGATTCTACCAATAGCAAGTAAAGACAATTTTATTAAAAGCTTTCTCAGCCCTGTATCGAGACTAGCTCCATCTTCTACCCTTAATATAGGAGATAAAATATCAACAGTTGTACATAATAATTCAAATATATTTTTACGCGCAGAATATGATGTAAGCTGGTCGGATCAACCTCAAGATAATATACTATGTTTACCTGATACGGTAAGATTAATTAAAATTTTATCTTGCTTAGAAGAAGATAAAATTGACTTAGTAATTAAAGAGAATTGTATTACATATAATAATAATAATAATAGATTTAAATATCACTTATTTGATGATAGCTTACAATCAAAAAATGCATTTGATTTTACAAAAATTGATACTATTAATTTCGGTACTCAATTTGAGTTAACTAGAGAGAAAAATAGTGCCCTATTAAAAGCGTTGCCGTTTGTTACTGAGACGAGTAAAGTATATTTAAAGACTGAAGGTAATAGTATTTATGCGGAACTGTCTGATAAGAAAATACAAAATGTAGATAGTTACACGACGTTAGTTGCAGATAAATTTGAGGGAGATGATTTAGATTATGAGCTTATACTTGACGTGGAGTTGTTTAGATTAATTTCTACATTGAGCTTTGAGACTGCGACAATATATATAAACAATGAATATAAAATGTTAATGATGAAATTAGATGTACATGAGAGCCATCTTACGTTTGTTAGCACAAGTTATAAGAATTAATGAAAAATAAAGTAACAACATGTGGTTATTTTATAAAGCGATTACGAGA
>JGI24006J15134_10001540_pt1 | contig 13089 bp, 23 predicted proteins | sample LinPmetageLP53_FD_15134 | JGI IMG/M metagenome (IMG submission 15134) | reverse complement strand
AATCCTGATTACCTTCTAATGCCTTTATTCTTATTGGAAGTAACAAGGGAAAGCGTTATATTTACATCTAAAAAAGATAGTGCTATAGTATCTGAATTAGCAGCAGACTTGAATAAAAATGTTGATGACTTAATACTAAAGATTAAGCAAGAAGAAAAAGTAATAATACAAAGGATTTCAAATAAATTAAAATTTTAACAACTAAACATTTACAATTATGAGTAACATTTTAACATTCACAGGTACGGTTAATAAATTAAAAGACGTACAAGTTATTTCTGAAAAGTTCAGAAAGCAGGAAATTATTTTAACTGATAATCATGAAAACTATCCTAAGTTTATAAACTTTGAAGCTACTAATGATAACTGCGATTTATTAACTGATATTAAAGAAGGTCAGGAAGTAGAAGTTAACTTTAATTTAGAAGGTAGATTATGGACTAATCCTAAAACAAATGAAGAAAGATGCTTTAATACTCTTAGAATCTGGAAAATAAGTGTCAAAGGATCTAATTCAGCACCTGAAGAAAGTAAGCCTAATGTGACTTCTGATCTTCCATTTTAATTAAAAACAAACACAAATTATGGAAAACAATTTTTTTAAACTTAAAATTAAGTACTTAGTACAAGATCCTGATAAAGGAAGTATTAAGAAAAAGACTAGTGAATATGTTTTAAAAGCTGTTAGCTTTACAGATGCAGAAGCTAGCTTATTAGATTATTTAGAAAATCAATTTGAATACAATTTAGTTAGCTGTTCAAAGTTTAATATTCAAGATGTAAGAATAGATGAAACTAAAGAAGATTATTTTAAAGTTAAAATAGTTTATAATTCTACTGATGAAGAAACTGGTAAAGCTTCTAAATCTATTGACAACTACATTATCCAAGGAGATAGTATGGAAGATGTAAATAAATCAATTAGAGAATTATTAAGTACTTCTGTTGTTGATTATCAAATAGAAAACATTCAAAAAACTAAAATTAAACAAGTATTTTATGAAGTAAACAAATAGAAAACTTGTATAGATTAGTGCAGTATCTATATTTGTTATAGCCTACTAGATTAGTTTTTAGTAGGCTTTTCTTATTTGTAATGATTATAAATAACGTTAAATTAAAGTTTAATTGAACTTTTTTTGATTATAAATTGTATTTATCTCAAATGTTGTCGTATATTAGCATTATAACAAACACTAAAACACACACATTATGAAAAATTTAAAATTAAACATTGGCGATTTGGTAAGAACTGAACAAGACCATTGGAAAGAATATGTCGGAAAGGTTATTAATATAACAATGAAACCGCACCCGTTTAGAAGTTCAGATAAATTAATTAAATTTTACAGAATTGAATACGGCTTCAGAAGTGGAAGTTTTGAAACTTGTTGCACTTCAATGCTAAGTAAATATTAAAACCAATCCCCTTCGGGGGACTTTTAAAGAAAAATTTAACTATAAAATTATTACATATGAATATTTTAGAAAAAGCAGACGAAATAATAAATAAAAGGTCTGAAGAAAAAGAAAGACAGTATGGACCTTTTGAAGAAGGTATGGAAAGAGCAGCTATGATAGCTAGTGGTGCAACTGGTAAAAACATTACAGCAAAAGATATGTATATGTGTATGGTTGCACTTAAGTTATCTAGAGAGAGTTATTCTCACAAAGAAGATAATTTATTAGATGCAGTTGCATATTTAGGTTCTTTTAATAACTACGAAAACAATAAATAATTATGAAAAAAGTAGGAATGTTAGGAGTATTGACAAATCTAGGTACTAGATTGTACTCACATAATGCTGGTTGGACTTTCGTAACTAGATCTATACTTAGTGAAAAGTTAGGATATGAAGTTGATATAGTATCTAATAACGAATGCTATAATAATTATGATGCTTTAATTATTAATGAAGGAGCTAACTTTAAGCCTGGTGTTTTTAATTTTTTTGGAGGTGTACAAGATAGACAAATAGATTCTCTTAAAAAGTTTAGTGCTTATAAAGGAAATGTATTATACTTAAATGATTTTGCAGATTACACAATACCATGTAAAAAAAGAAAAGATTTATCTGATTATGCTAATTTAACTTTTCCTAAAGGTAGAGTTATAGACATTACTAAATATAGTGATTCTGTTATTATTGGTGATAGTCATTCAATATCAGCATGGGAGCCAGGTAGAACTATAAACAGATTAGACGGTAAAACACTTAACGGAGCTTTAAATATAGGTTTAAAAAATTTAATACCTTCATCAAGTCATAAAAGTTTACAGTTTTATTTTGGTAATATAGATGTTAGATTCCATTTTAAAAGATTTAACGGTATAGTAGCTATAGATAACATATTAAAAAGATACGTAGAGCAACTTGTACAGCTTAAAAATCAAGGTTATAGTATTAAGCTAACACATTTAATACCTATTGAGAATGAGTCTAGGAAAATTCCAGGTACAGGTAAATATAAAGGAGAGAATTTTTTTGGTTCTCAAATAGAAAGATCAGAGTATGTTAATTATTTTAACGTTAAATTAGACTATATAGCTTTAGAACATGGTTTTAAAGTTGCTAAATGGAATAACTTAAATTATGAAGAGTTATCTTTTGATGATATGGAATCTAGGCAATCAGTACACGTTAGGCCTTCGTCATATATGAACGCAGATAAATTTATAAAAATATAATTATGCTACAAGAATTTAAAGAGTATTATAGTAAAGCTAGAATGATGCAAGAGCTTAAATTTCAGGGTAAAAACTGGACAGCTAAAGATGTTAATGACGATCTAATATGGAATGTGCCAATATACGATGTAGTCAATAGAAGATATGCAGCTTTTAGTAGCCTTCCTGAAGCTATTAAAGCTAGTAAAGATCCTAAGAATAATAGTTTATTTTTTGATAAAAGTAGAACTAAAATAAGTGATGAAAACTTTATTAGATTATGTTATTTATTTAGACTTTGTGGATCTGGTATAAACTATAAGCCTAAGAAAAAAGAAGAATCACCTTTTGGCACACATGGTTTTGGTAATTTCTGGATAGTTAAAGAACTTAGTATTGGTTCTGTTGTATGTTCTGATTGGATAAGAGTTATGCCTGATTCTAAATTTTGTGATGTTAAAGGTTACTTACTACCTATGATAAAAGGAGGATTGCATTTATTTATTTATAATAAATCAGAGCAGTTGATGAATTATCTTATTAGTTATATTAGCACAGATAAAATTAAAGGTATAAAGCAAATAGTTGATTATGGAAATAAATGGTTAATTGAAAACGGTTTTAAAAGACAAAATTTTGTTTTAACTGCTTTTGCTATGGATATGGCAGAATATTTTCCTAAATTAGTAGATCAAAGTTCAGATGTTTATGTAGGTAGTAACGCTAAAAAGTGTTTAAAATTAATAATGCCTGGAGTTAAAAATGATGAAGCTTTAAGAACTCTTTGTAATATTACAGGAAATTATAGTAAGCCTTATGACATGGAAGATGTAGCTTGTGATTTTATAAGATACTTAGAAAACTTTCAATCTAAAGAACATATAGAAATGAATGACAATGTAATATATAAAAATAGTTTAATATGAAAGATATGTTTTTAAATAAGCAGGAAGGTTTAGATAATAAAGATCTAAGAGGTAAAAATTTAGAATACTATTTAAAACTAACTGAAGGATTTAAAAGTTCTTTTGATGATTTTAAAGTAATAGAATCTGAAGGTTTTAACGTAATAGATGAGTCTCAAGCTTGTCCTGTTGGGTATAAAGCTAGAAGCGGAGAATTTTTGTTATCAAAACTAAAAGATCAAGGCGTTAAAGAAATAGTTTATGTGCAACCAAGAAGAGGTTTTGCTGGAATAAGTTTATCTTATCTTTGTAAAAAATACGATATAGCTTTAACTTTAGTAATGCCTTCATCTAAAAAGTCTTCTCCGCATCAAAGGTTATGTATAGAATATGGAGCAAAACCATTATTCTTAAGAGTAGCTGCAATGCCTAATGCTAACTCGATGGCTAAAAAATATGCAAAAGCTACTGGTGCTTATTTTATACCTTTAGGATTAAATCATGAGTATGTTGTAGCTTACGGAGTTAGATTAATACATGACTTTTTTAAAGATAAGGAACACCCTAAAAGAATGTGGTCAGTAATATCTACAGGTGTTTTATCTAGGACTTTGCAAATAGCTTTACCAAATACCGAGTTTTTCAATGTTGCTGTTTCTAGAAATATACAGCAAGGCGATTTAGGTAGAGCAAAATTCATGAGTTATCATAAAGCTTTTAATCAAAAATCTGACATAATACCTTATTATTTTGACTGTGAAGAAGCTTACGATTCAAAAGGATGGGATTATATGACTAGATACGGGAAAGATGATGATTGGTTCTTTAACGTTGCTGGTAATGCGCCAGAAACAACTTTACTAGAAGAAGAAGTTGACTCTTATAGAGATTGGAGAGATTTAAGAGATTTTAAAGATATTTTATAATTATTAAAATTTAATTATTACATTCACAAAAACAAACACAAATTATGATTTTAAAAAACGAACTACAGCCTATTAGAGACTGGGCTAAAGAAAAAGGAATTTTTGACAAAGGAGACTCTAAAACTCAATACTTAAAACTACAAGAAGAATCTGGTGAACTAGCTAAAGCTATTTTAACTAATGATGAGCCTGAAATAATTGATGCTCTAGGTGATTGTACAGTAGTATTAGTTAACTTAGCTAAACTATGTGGATATAATTTAGAAGACTGTATTAACTCTGCTTATGATGTTATATATAAGAGAACAGGTAAAATGGAAAACGGCACATTTGTTAAAAACCAAAAACCAGTTGTTAAATTAGAGAAACATAGAAATGGTTATTTTAATTTCCCGTGTAAATTTACAGAGATAATAAAATACATGGATAAAAATGATGTTTTAATAGATGGTAAAAAATATAGTTCTTCAGATGATTTACACATTAAAGCTAAACCTAGCAGAAATGGTGGAGTAGCTTATGTATACCCTAATAGTTTATAGAAGATGGAATTTAAAAACGCACAAGAAGCATTTGAATATCTATTTATAGAGATAAATCAAAAAGGTGAAAAATTTAGAGATACTAAAACTTTATTTAATAAAGGTTTCTACATAATGAATCCTACTGATAATGAAATAAAAACAGAATACAGGAAATGGAATAAAAAATACGCTGATAGAGAATGGGAATGGTATCTATCAGGAGATCCTAGTGGTGAAGAAATATCTAAATTTGCTCCTATATGGAAAAACCACATGGATGAAAACGGCAATGTAAGATCTAACTACGGTTGGCAATGGAATCGAGGTTCTCAATTAGATAGAATTATAGATAAGTTACATGCTGATAAAAACACTAGACAAGCATTGTTATCTATATATGATGGAAAAGAGATAGAAACTTATAGTAATGATACTCCATGCACTAGCTCAATACATTTCCAAGTTGTAAATAATAAACTATGTATGACTGTTAATATGAGATCTAATGACTTATGGTTTGGTTTTTGCAACGATCAATATTGTTTCTCTAAACTTCAAGAAATGGTATCTAATGAGTTATCTTTAGAAGTTGGATGGTATTATCACTTCTCAAGTAATATTCATTTATATGATAAGCATTTAAAAGATATTTAATTTTTTATTTGTAATTAACTAATAGCCTTGACAGATGTTAGGGCTTTTTTTTACATAAAGCTTATTTATAATCATTATAAATAAGGTTCAAATGAGCTTTTTTTAAAATATAATTGTAATTATCAAATATAAGTTCGTATATTAGCATTATAACAAACACTAAAACACACACATTATGAAAAACAAGGAAACAAAAAAAGTAGGATTTAGAAAAGGACAAAAAGTTAACTATTTAGATAGTATGACAAATGTTATGAAGGTTGGTTTTGTTATTAAAAAAATTAAAAACCAATATTTAATTGGTGAAACAATGGACCGTAACGAATATTATTTGGACACTGCTTTTGACACAGTTTATGGAAAAATGAGTTTAGCAGATTAAATATGATAAAACTATTAAAATATATATTCAGATGGCAAATGAGTACTCCAATACTAGCAGTAGTACCATTTATATTATTAAAATACAATATAGATAACTTTTGGATAACAGCTTTTATTGCTAATTTAATAGGGTCATTAATTTTCTTTAAAGTAGATGAATATATATTTTCTAAAAAACTATCAAGATTTCAAAGATTAAGAAAAAAAGTAATTAAAAGAAAAAAATAAAAGATATGGACCAGCTAAAAAAAGTATGCCCTAATTGCTCGAAAAATTTTGAAACAACTAAAACAAATAAAAAGTATTGTAATTCTAGTTGTAAAATAAAACATAATGGAATGTTAGCTAAACTTAATAGAGGTTATACGCCAGTAAAAGAAAATTTTATACATCACAATATTATAAACAATTTTAAACCATTACCAGGAGATGTTGTCTATATCGCTGATTCTAAAGATGAAGAATTAAAAATAAACACTTTAGGTATTATTACAGGCATAGTAGGTTTTCTTGAAGATCAATACGAAATACTATTTAATCCTTATTTACCTGTTTATGTTAACCAAGAAAAAAAAGTAAGTTGTGCTAGCGGTATAAAAAGGACTATTAATGTAAATAGTTTATTCCATACTGGCAAAATCAATATGTTATTTGAATACACAGGAAGAAAAAAAGCAGACGATTTAATATTAGTAAATAAGTTTATAACAGTACTTTAATTAAAAAATAATTAAATATAATGGCGAGAAAAGAAAAGAATAATGTAGAATATTTTCCTCATAGCGTTAATCATGGAAAGAAAATGTTTTGCATAAGATCAAAGTATAAAAATGATGGCTATGCTGTATGGTTTATGTTAATAGAGCAATTAGGAAAAGCAGATAACCACTACTTAGATTTAAAAGATGATGTACAAATGATTTATTTATCAAGCGAATTAATGGTAGATGAAACTGTGTTATTAGACATTATAAATATGTTAGTAAAGTTAAATGTTTTTGATTCTGAACTATGGAATAAAGAAAGAATATTGTACAATCAAGAATTTGTAGAAAGTATAGCTGATGCGTATAAAAAAAGAAATAATAAATGCATTGATAGAAATTCATTAATTCTACTTTTAATATCAAAAGGGAGGTATAAACCTAGTAAAAGTATCCCTAAACTAGATAACAGCGACTTGAAGTATGCAGAAACACACAAAGAAAAGAAAAGAAAAGAAAATAAAAGAAAAGAAGAACAAAAAAACGATTTTGAATNTATAAAATATAAGTTTGAAATATTCTGGAATTTATATGATAAAAAGAACGGAAAGAAGAAATGTTTAGACAAATTCTCACGCATTAAAAAAAACGATATAGATAAGATTATGGAAAATGTACAAAAGTACGTTAGAGCGACTCCTAATGTTAAATATCGCAAAGATCCGCTCACTTATCTTAACGGAGAACACTGGAATGATGAAATAGAAACAGAAAAACCATTATTTAATGTTTCAAATCAAATTAGTAAATCAGATCAAGTTATAAAATTATTTAATGAAACTGATTTAAGTAACACTATAAGAAAGTACAAAAGTAGTGAAGAAAGAGTTAAAGAAAGATTAGATGAGTTTTTAGAAAAAGAAGTATTTAAAGCAGATTTTAAGAATAGACAAACAGATGAAGTATTGAGCCATTTTATTAATTCATTACAATTTAATCCACCTAAAAAAGTTATTATAATAGATGAGAATCCTATAGTTCCATGGCTGAGTAAATAACATTAAAACACAAAACTAAATGAATGACATAATAAACCCGATGTTAACTCCTTCAGATGCTATCTTAGAACTGGATCAAATTAGATTAAATAAAATTGAAAAAGGTTTTGGCATAGGAAATGAAAAATGGGATAGCCATATTTTATTTAAAAGAAAACAATTCAACATGATTAACGGTCATGATAATGTAGGTAAAACAGATGTTCTTTTATGGTACTTTGTATGCTTAGCTAAAAAGCATAACATGAGATTTAATATTTATTCATCAGAAAATACACATAGAAGCCAAGTATTTAAACTATTTAACTTCTGGACTGGTAAAAGATTAGATAAAGACTTTACAAAAGACACTAAAGGTTTTCATAGTACACTAAATGAAATGACTGACTGTTTTAACTTCATTAGAGCTGACAAAAGATATAGCTCTAAACAAATATTAGACATAGCAAATGATAATCCTGCAGATGGCTTATTAATTGATCCTTTTAACTCATTAATGACAGAAACAGGAAACAAACATCAAGAAGATTATGACACTTGTGCTGATATTAGAATCTTTAGCGATACTACTAATACAACTACTTTTGTAAATGCTCATTTAGTAACACAAGCAGCTAGAAATGTTTATCCTAAAGATAGTGAATACGAAGGACATTTAAAACCACCCGAAAAAGCAGATACAGAAGGTGGTCAAAAATTNGCAAATAGAGCAGACGACTTTTGGACAGTTCACAGAATGACACAACATCCTAAATTATGGTCTACTGCTGAAGTTCATGTAAGAAAAATAAAAGAAACTATCACAGGCGGCTCATGCACTTTAAGAGATAGCCCTATTTTAATGAAATGGGAAAACCATTGTAGATACACTATTAACGGCAAAAACCCATTATCTTATCATTACAATCAAGTTGGTGATACTGATATTTCAAACTTAGCAGAATTAAGCCCTCAGCATAAAGCAATGAAAAAAATGAGTTACGGAGACACAACAGAAGAATTACCATTTTAAAAACTAAACTATGAAAACACACGAGAAAAAAATAACACCAGTATTAAAAGCATGGAAGCAATCTAAAGACGCTTTATGTGATGATGTAGTAAACTGTTTCAAAACAGATTTATATTCAATTCATGCAGCTCTAATATACTTAGATCAACTATTTAAAAAGAAAGGTTTAAAGAATGATGCAAGTAAATTAGTAGAAAAAGGATTAGAGGATTTTGATTCATGGAGACACTACTACGACATACTTAGATTTGAGCTAATAGGACATAGACAGTCTAAAGTAAGATACGAAGACGAAATACAAAAGCTCAGAGAAGAAATAATATTATTAAGACAAGATAATGAAATAAACAAATTTGGAAATAATAATACATGAAAAAAAAAGAACTTATAAATGAGTTATTCAAAGCTAAAATAGTTAGCATAATTGGAGATGAAAAAATTCAAGAAATAATAGATGAAATAAAAAAGTCGTTAGAAGGTTATGTAGAAACAGATTTAGATGATGATTACTATGATACATTTTAGTTTGTTTCCTAATGAAAACTGTGTTATTTGTCATTGTTTAGTAGAAGATAATGCTTTACATTGTGAAGAATGTGAGCAAAAATGGGTTGAATTATCTGAAAAAGAGTAACCATTTTTAAACCTAAAAGGATTTTTAAAAAAAAAATAATATTTTATTAAAAAAAATAAAAGTTTATAAAGCGTTACGGTTGTTGACTCTAGATAGCTTTTATTCTTATTTACTAAGGTTCGAATGAACTTTTTTTGATCATGAATTTTTTTTATCCAAATAATGTTCGTATATTAGTAGTATACAAACAAACAAAACCACAAAAAAATGAAATTATTAAAAAGATCAAACTACAACAACAAAGAAGTAATAAATTCTTTAAAAACTAATTTTAGTATTTTAGAAAGTTCAAAATGTAAATTTATCACAAGCGAATTTTTAGAAATGGATAAATTAGAAATTAATTTTGACGGCGAATTATACAAAGTTACTTTTTTAGGTTTAAGAATGAAAGGAGCAAATTATCACTTAGTAAGTGAATTAAAAAGTGATGTAATTAAAAACTTTAATAATAGAGTAGACGCAATTAAATACATTCTTTTTAATTTAGGAATAATAAGAGAATCAGAATTAAAAAACTAAACCAATCCCCTTCGGGGGGTTTTAACAACCAAGAAAGATGAAACAAGAAAACAAAAATAAATTAGCAATTTTATTATTCAGCACTTTGACAATGATTTTAATTTTTAGCAGATTTTAAAGATAAGAACAATTAAAACAAAAACATGAAAGAAGAACAAGAAAGAAACCACAGACTAATAGCGCAATTATTATTTGGTATATCGGTAATGTATTTTATCTTTAGCAATATTTAAAACCGTTCTTTAAAACTGGTTTATTAATACGATTTTGCTAGGGTAAGTTTGAAGCCAGTCTTACCCGTTTTTTAAATATAAAAATACATTACATGAATGATAAAATAAAAGAAATGAAATCTTACATCCAGCACTTAGAAAAGATGATAATAGGATATAAAGAAGTTTGTAAAAAAAAAGATGAAACAATAGACTATTATAAAAAAGAATTAGATAATTTAACCTGTAAAAAATAACCACATGGACACGTACATAAAAAGCAAAATAGAAGGTTTAGAAGATCATATTAAAACACAAGATGATACTATTAAACAATACAGAAATATAATAGCTAGTAAAGATGTTTTAATAGATGAGCTTTTAGAAGAACTAAGAAAGCTATCTGATGACATGATACAAATAGTTAAAAAGCTATGAAAGATCAATTAAACTCATGCGATAATTTAACTAATAAACAATTTATAATAGTTTTTTTTTGGTTTATTTTTAGAAGAAGAAAGTGGAAAAAATACGATATGCTGGTTGAAAGTTATTACTTTGAAAATGTAGCTTATAGAATGGCTAAAGACTATTGATTATAAAAATATTAAAGAAGCAAGTCAAATCTAAGGGCTGTCTAAAAGTTAGGCAGTTCTTTTTTTATTTATACGCTTTTTTTTTATTATATTAAGCGATAAATTTAAACTATATAAAATGAGTCTTTTAGATGAGTACATTAATGATTTAGCTACAGAATCAATAATAGACAGCAGCCTTATATGAGAAAACCTAAGCTACTAAAAAAGAGTAAGCTAAAGAAACACACACTTTCTAAGTCAAAACCTAAGAGAAGCTATAAGAACAGCTTAATTAACGCTGATATATTAAAAGCATTGATACTTGAGGACTTTAAAATGGATTGTATTTTAGAATATAAATTCCATGATACAAGAAAATGGCGTATAGATTTGTTTATNCCTGATTTAAAAGTAGCTATTGAATTAGAAGGCGGTGTCTATACTGGTGGAAGGCATACAAGGCCTAAAGGTTTTTTAGCAGATATTGAAAAGTATAATAAAATTAGTATATTAGGCTTAAAGCTACTTAGATATGCTCATGTAGAACATACTTATAGCGATATATTAAAAGACTTAAAAGAATTTATTAATAATGGGAAAGCAAGGAGGTCATACTAAATTTAAAAAAGGAGATAAAGCTGCTGAAAAATGGACAGAAGAAAAAGCTTTAGATCTAGCTGATGAGTTAATAGCTTGGATGAAAAAAGAAGATGCTAATATATTTTACGAAGACTTTTTATTTATAGAAAAAGATTTGTATAAAGAATTAACTGCTTATCTTTCTAACAAGTTTCCTAAATCATTTGGAATAAAAATAAAACGTGCTAAAAAAATTCAAGAAATTAAACTTAAAAAATTAGGTGTATTAGATCAGTTAAATGCTACTATGACTAGATTTACTTTGATTAATAATCATGGATGGAAAGATAAAATAGATAGCACAGTAGAACAAACAGTAAAAAAAGAAATAGACTACTCAAAACTAGATGCAAGAACAATTAAAAACATTATTGAGCAACTTAAATCTGACGAGCCTAAAGGCTGAGTTATACCGTAAATCTTTTTATGAGTTTAGTTTAGAAGCTTTTAAAACATTACATAATGGTCAAGAGCTTACGTATAATTGGCACATAGAATATTTATGTAATAAACTACAAAAGGAAGCTGAAAGAATTGTAAGAGGTGAGAAAAGAGATAAGCACATATTAATAAATGTGCCACCAAGAACATTAAAGAGTGAATTAGTTAATGTTTTCTTTAGTGTTTACTGTTGGATTTTAGATGATTCTATGCAGTTTATTTCTTCATCTTATTCATCTAGTTTATCTATTACGTTATCAACTCAATCAAGAAGAATTATAGAAAGCGATTGGTTTAAAGAATATTTTCCAGACATTCAATTGTCTAAAGATGAGAATACTAAATCAAGATACACAACAACTAAAGGAGGATTAAGATATTCCACTTCTACAAGTGGAACAGTTACAGGAATGGGTGGAGATATTATAGTGATTGATGATCCACAAAACCCACAATTAGCAAGATCAGAAATAGAAAGAGAAAACGCAAATAGATTCTTTAATGAAACTTTAAGAAGTAGGCTTAACAATCCTGAAGTAGGTGTATTTATTGTTGTTATGCAAAGGCTACATGAAAATGATTTAACAGGAATGTTGTTAGATAAAGAACCTGAAGAATGGGATCATACATGTTTACCTGCTGAAGCTTCTAAAAACATAAAACCAATTGAATTAATAGATAATTACGTTGATGGTTTATTGTTTCCTCAAAGATTATCTTTAAATGTATTAAATGGCTTTAAAACAGGTCTAGGTGCTTATGGTTATTCAGGGCAGTATTCACAAATACCATCTCCTAGTGATGGAGGTATATTAAAAGGCGAATGGTTTAATATTATAAAACAATTACCTAGAGATCCAAATAATAAATTAGTTAATCTTAAATGGGATTTCTATTTAGATACTGCTTACACAAGTAAACAAGAGAATGATGCAACTGCTTTAATGTGTGCAGCTTTTTATAACAATGAACTTTATATAAAAGAAGTTAAGGCTGTTAGATTAGAATTTCCTGAACTAATAAAAGAAATACAGCACTTTGCATCTGTCAACGGTTATTCTAATTCTAGTAGAATATATGTAGAACCTAAAGCAAGTGGTAAAAGTATTGTACAAATGCTTAGAAAGTCTACAGGTTTAAATATAATGGAAGATAAACCACCAACACAAGATAAAGTTAGTAGAGTTTCTGCAGTATCTCCATTCATAGAATCAAGAAGAGTTAATTT
>JGI24006J15134_10001539_pt1 | contig 13090 bp, 23 predicted proteins | sample LinPmetageLP53_FD_15134 | JGI IMG/M metagenome (IMG submission 15134) | reverse complement strand
ATAAAGAAGATTATCGGGCAATGTCTAAGCCCGTTATTGTACAATCGGGTGATTACTTGCCTAACGCGATTATACGTTATTCTAGCGATAGTGTAACAGGTAAGCGGTTATCTAATAAAATGGGATTAAACAGCGTTATCATACAATCCGAAGATGATTTTGTACCTGAGAAAGGATATTCACTTTGTCGCGCTTATACTCGCGGTGGAAAGTGTGGCGATTGTCGAGCATGTTGGTCGGACAAAGTGGATACCATCGCGTATGTGTATCATGGTCGCAGTAAGCCAAACGCTAAAAACTTTCTTAAGCCTATGCTAGAAGTTTAATATATTTTCCTTGATTTTTGACCGTCGGCGGACCCCCTGCCAAAATGGCAGGTAGGTAATACTTGACATGGAGCTTCCGCCACGTTATAATACGTACTGTGAATTACATTCTTAACCTATACTCAATTCTTGTAGGGAAGGCTTTTGCCTTCGCTTACGCTCAAGGTTCCTCTCATATCGCACCTGCGCTATTGGAACATTACCGTTCTACCCGTCGTAGACTTCCCATTATGTCTGATGGTAACCGCATGGGTAACCACAATTCGTATGCTACTTTGCCGAATGGTAAGTACGCCAAAAACATATTTGGTGGCTACGATTCTTGGTATGCTACGCAAGGCATTACACCATCACATAAGCGTATGGAATTTGGTAAGCGCGTAAAACTAGCATATCACGACTATAAGGAATTGGTAAGCGGTAAACGTTAACAGATTTTGCTTGATTTTTGACCGTAGCGCGGGTCCCCCGCCCGTAAATGCTTATGGGAGCTATAGTTACAAACAATTTAAATACTTTGATATTTTCTCTGTTTTTCCCTATCTAATGCTTGCGGGAGCTTGTATAATACTTACTGTGAATTACTTAATCAACCTTTACTCTGTCCTTGTCGCTAAACGCTTCACGGCTCTCTACAACTCACCATCTACTAAGGCTAATGGCAAAGCTCTGAAAGTGCTTGACCACTACCGTTCAGTACGTCGAATGCTCCCGCTGATGTCCGATGGTAACCACATGGGTAACCATAATTCTTACGCGCACCAAATTGATAACCGCGCTAAGAAAACCCCACGTTGGGCTAACGGCTCTAAGCCGTACTTTGCTACACAAGGTGTAGAGATTCGCTAAGTATAGCATACCCGTTTTCTCCCACTTCTACAGCGCAATGCCTTAGAAGTGGGGAATTTCCTTGATTTTTGACCGTATCGCGGGTCCCCCGCCCGTAACCCTATTAACAGTAGGGGTTTATGAACAATTTAAAATACTTTGACTTTTTGTCCATTTTATAGTATCCTTTACCTGTGCGCGGACGTATAATAGCTGTATAAGAAGTAGAGATAGAACCTTGGTACAGCAGACGTTAAGCGCTAATGCGGGAATTCGTTTTCGACTCATCTACTAGAATGACTAGTCACTAGGTCGAAGTTCCGATAAGCTCCTCTGCTTCTTATATTTTTAGAAATAACCATTTGACTTTTTTACTAGGCAGGTGTATAATATATTCTAATCGCCACTTCATTAACCCACACAAAGGAATTACATGGCACATCGCTCAATAGAGGAAAGGCTCGAAGCCCTTCAATTACAACACGCTCGTCTACTTGCTGTTCAAGCTAAGAAGAAATTGCGTAACCACCCTGTTATGGAAAGTCTCCAAAGCAGATTAACCGAAATCAGCAACAATAACCTAAAATACGCACGTTGGGAAACCGAATGGCAAGAAAAGGTTGAAAACTTTAAGCAACGCGTTGCTGAATGGATTGAGAGAGGTAATGTCGCGCAAGAGCGCATGGCATCGGCTCGGAAGCAAAAACAGCGCGTAGAGGGTTTTATCGACGATTGTGTCGCTAGAATCGAAAACGGCGAGGACGTTACTATGGAAGATTATTCTATAGAGCAGAACATGGATTCTTACGAAAGTTAGGGGTTTTTGAGAGGGATTTGGGGGATAATAGAAATATTATCTCCCATTTTTCTTGATTTTTTGACCGTAGCGGGGTCCGGCCGTCGTAACTCCTTTGCCAAAAGAAACTTACAACGAATATTAGAATCGCCCCATTTTCCTCCGATTTGGCTTGCATTTGCTCTCAGACATGCTATAACTAGTAAGAGTTGCTAAGAGTGCCGTATATTCGATTTGACGATACTAACTTGTTTTGACTTAATCTAAATTATAGTAAATAATAAAGTATTATTATGCTATACATTAGTACTTTAATAGTAAGTCCTACGCTAAACTTACGATGAGATGCAAATTCTCATTTGACTTTTTTTGGCTAGGTTTTTAGAAGTATAGAATAGGTTCAACCTTTTTCGTATGGCTCCCCCGTGACACCTTTTAACATGGGAAATTCTCCGCACGTTATGGGTTTGACTTTTTTATACCCTGTTATAGGGAAAAGCCATTCAGCTCCTATTTAATTACTAGTAGAGCTAATCCAGCAGCGGTCAGGCTGGTTGTGTTTTTACAGAAAAGGTTCAACCTTATACACATGTGTAGCCGCGGAGACGCTGAGAAACACTCTTTGACTTTTTTCTTGGGGGGTGATAGAAAAATTTTAAAAAGCACCTTTGACTTTTTTACGAACGTGCTATTATTTAAATCCCATTTAACCCTTATTACACCGCATTTAATATCAAAAAATACGATTTACATATCATATGTTTGTATTTAATTCGTATTAAGTTGTGAGTCGCCGTATTTAATTCGTTTTTTTGTTAGTTTGTTCGTATTTTCTGTTTTTGCATAGGTAAAAGAAAAAAATAGTAATCAAACATAATAAATCCCATGTTAAATACAAATTTTAATTATAGTTTTTATGTGTTTTTGTAATAGGACTCTATACTAAGGTTAAATAGGTTGGTATAAAAGTACTTAATAATACTATAAATTATACTTAATTGGTTAGTAATAGGTATAATATTACATAGTAATACACATATAAATAGTATGATATCTGTGTATACATTGTTAGTATGATATTGATGATATTGGTATTATGAGTATGTATAATTGGGGTAATGATTTCTGTGTTTAGCGCAAAAAAAAGAGGAACGGATTTTACTCCATTCCCCTTACATAACGTGAACCTTTTACATATCTCTTTGTCTTCGTTCTCTTTGTTGATTTGGTCTTTGCTTTTGACGGTCTTCTCTTTGTTGTCTTTGGTTTTGATTCCATTGACCTCTATCCATTGAATCCCACATTTGCATTCTCATTTCCCCACGATTAGGTCGTTCATCATCTCCGATGTTACTTACTAAATCATGTGTTGCGTATCCTAAAAAGAACATTAGTAACAGACCAAGAATGTTAATCTCAGACTTGTATCTACTAAATGTGCTTAACTTTGTGTAATTTTCTTCCATTGTATTATTTATCCCTCTTATCGAGTTTGGTTGCGAGACAATTAACTATATCTTGTACTTGGTCTAATTGTAGTTCAAGTATTCCAATACGTTTTGAGTTTCTATCTCGTTGATGTTTCCTCGATGCTCTCTTAGTAGCTTTCTCGGAAATGTGAANNATNAGTTGATTAAACCCNACTACAGTAAGTGATAATACTATAATGAGTAAACACCATTCAGTTACTTGCATTACTTCCATTGTTTAAGGTATCCTCTTTTCATAGTCTCTGCAAAATGCACAGGATTCTAAAGTATCTCCATCTTGGAAATGTACTTTATGTGATAACCATTGTGCTTCAGAATACATAAATTCTACATTAGCACAACCTGTTGTGAGCCACCCAAAAATAAAAACATATAAAATAGGTGGCAGTAAAAGTATAAGCCCTATCTTACATTCCTTTAGGAAGCTATCTCTGTTTCGTTTACCATTCTTCTTCATTTTCTTCCCCTATCCCTATAAAATTAGCCCATTCTTGGCGAGACATTTCTGCACTAAAAAAACAATCTCCACCATGATACATATATCTTCCACCACTACCACCTTCTTCAGCAAATTCAACATTGAATTTAATGTTTGGGTATTTAATAGATACTTTCCTTACCCATGCTTCGGGAGAAGCCCAAGCTGTATCGAAAGAATAGCAAGTGTAAGTATCGTTATGGTCAAGTTCTAAATCATAACAATCCCATTTTGTTCCCCAATTCTTATAACACCAATGATACCAATCATCATTTTTATAAGATTTTGCGTTAGTATCAACGTGTTTCTTAGGAATAGGAACTTGTGCATGGAAAGAAAGGTCGTGGTATTCTTTTTTCTTGGCTACATCTTGCCAAGCGAAACCTTTGTTTTTATCCACAAACTCTTGTCTGTGTCTCAATTCTCCGTCTAGGTGTATATTATTTGTGCAATGGTTCGGCATTTTTATCCTCTGTGCTTAGTAAAGCGATGGCTTCATATACCTTATCATCAGCTAGGAATCCATCTAAATTATTTTTGGGTAATCGGTTTAGCAGTTCAGCTAAAACTATTTTAATTGCTTCTTTCTTTAACATTATGTAAATACTCCATACGCTTTACAAGCAGTAACAAGAAAAATTAAACATACTATCGTTCTAATTAAAGCCATTAGATTAAATACATACGATAGCTTAATGTCTATTGAAATGAGAATGTTCTTAATTGTTTGGATTATATTCATGTTAGTTCTCCCTTATAGTAGCTTCTATTTCCATAGCAGTCTCTACGACATCAGCAAAAGGATTATCAAAAGACTGTTCGTCCATCTTGTCAGAGAACATTATCCATTGTTCATCAGTCATTGGCTCAAAGTGTTCTCGCTCAATATTGATTGTAACTCTGTAAGTATCTTTAACCATTACTTTGCCTGTTCCCTTTTAACAAATACTATTTTACTTCCATTTTCTTTCACAGGCATTAAACCTAAACTAGACATAGCATCATATGTAGCTTCATTCCACCTTTCCTCTAATGTAAGAGGTGGTGGGTTACTGCAACTTGCTAATTGCGAAACCATAAGTGAAACTACAAAGAATGCTATTGTAAAGGTAATACCTTTGGCAATAATAGTTTTGGTTTCCATTGATTGTCGTTTGTTGCGAGCAATTCTTTTATGTTCACGCTCTGCTCTCTCGGAGTAAAGCTTTTCAGTATCGCGGTAATCCATACTAACCTTTGCTTCCTTGTCTTACAACTTTACGAACGTAAAATTTGGATTTGTCCTTACCTATAAAGTTTCTGCGGTGTATGCTAACTCCATCTGTGTCAGCTAAATTAGCCATAAAATTATCAGCTAAACGACTGTTTGCTGAGGAGAATAGGACTTTGAATTTTGTGTATTTCTTTTTCTTCATTGTGTGTTTGGGTATGGTGCTTTCGGCACAGTTATAATTGGTATAGGATTTGTTCGGTAGTCGTAAACCCAACTAGGAACTGAACCCTCGTAGTATCGTATTCTATCTTTGTTAGCAAAGAAGTTGCGATATGAATCTACAATATCATTAGTTTGATATTCGATAGGCATACATAATGGCAATCTTGTAGGCTCGTCTTTGGCAAAGCAATTTGGGAATATTTTAGTACCCTTAATAGGAACATTCATGTAATACCCAATCTTTTCTATAACATCATCGCAACCATGATGTAGTTTACCACTATTCTGTGAGTAAACAGTCTTTAGATTTTTAGCGAATCTGAACAATGTTGTGAAGTTAGAGAATGATTCTCTAGCCCACTTGGTTGAGGGGTGGTTGATGTGTGCATTCTTATAACGTGTAGGGAATCCTAACAAATTGCAAGTAGTTGCTAACATTTGTGTAGACTCAATATACATTTTATTAGCACGAAGTATATCATGGGAATTAGCCGAGCCTACCCAATCAATAGTTCCATCATCAAATTTTTCTATGGCGAATATATTCATATTTCCTATTATACCATAACTATGGCGTTTGCGCAAGAGCAGTATACCACTTAATTAAATTGCTGTAACTGTTCTGTAAGTAGTTTATGCAAGTCGTGATACATATTGTCGATGTCGTTAATGGCATTATCCATTTCATCTAGGTAATCATCTAGCGCAGAGAATTTGCGGTATAGATTCATTATGGTTAGTGCTAAAATAACTACTAACCCTGTTAAACTGTATATTAAAATTTCCATTTATTCGTCCTTGAAGTAACTTCCTAAAAATGCACCCGATAGTTTATCGACTACAAGTTGTAATTGTTCTATAATATGTTTCTGATGTGTTTTCATATCATCATTCCACACATTACTGTCTCAGCATATATGGTTTCTGCCATATATAAAGTTTGCTGAAGTGCATATGCTTCTTCAGTTGTAATAACACATTTAATTCCTATTGCGGATTTAGTTGTGTATTCTGTAATACATTCAGTTCTATTAACTTTAGGGTTTAGGTCGTAATCAGTCATTACCTTTTACTCATTAAAGTATAATTATAATCAGAATAGTATTCCCATTCATAGCTTTCAGTAATATCATTCCATACTAAGTATTTAACATCAACGATGTAAGTATTCTCAGTATCCAATATACGTTGCTGTATATGCTGTGGTATTTCTAAAGCTGTTACCATGTTTGAGCAACTCATTACTGAGCATATTAACAATGTGAATAGGATTATAGCTATTGCTGATGTAAAAATCTTTACTTCTTCTTGTTCTTTGTCTTTCATTATTTTATGTGTTCGAGTAATCTTGTTACAGCTTCATACACTTGCGGTTCAGCTAAAAATCCCTCTTGAGATGTTTTAGGTAATCGTAAATGTAGTTCTTCGAGAACTATTGAAATTGCTTCTTTAATTGTTATTGTTGGATTAGGCATTACGCTTACTCCCTTTCTTTGCTACAGTTCTTACGGTATAAGAAGTAGTATGCTTTCCTTGAGGTTTACGCACGAACATACTAAACTGTAAGTTAGGGTATGTCTTGCTAAGTCTTGCGATACGCTTATCTGCTAGATTTTTATTCTTGGTTGTTTTCCAATTTCTAAACTTTGTTGTTGTCATGTTTAATTCTCCCAATATTCGGATAGTTCTGTTTCTAATTGAGTAAGATGAAGTTTTACTTTACCTTTCTCTTGATTCAATTCCTTAGATAAGGCATTGAGATTTATAGAGCCATTTGGCTTTATCAACTTAGGGTTCTTATGAATTGTATCCACAATTTTACGACATTCATCGTCTATCGAAGAATCATCAAACATTACTGAAGATGTATCCAAATGATACATCTCAGCATCTATAAGTTCTTCTTCTAAAGTTATTTTCTTGTTTATAGGTATTCGTTTAGTGATGTTCGCACCTTTGTTGTTTTTACAATTCCATAATACAGTTTTGAGATACTTATCGAATCCCTCCGTATCAAAGAAATCATCAAACTCCTCACAAGTCTTTTTACGATACGCTTTAACAGCTTCTATGCAAGCAATACTTAAATCTTGATAACTATCATTGAAATCATTAGTAATGTTATCTCCACCAATACGATGTGATACATGATATAACAACTTCTTATACTTTTTAAGTATCATATCCCATTGTTCTTCGTTAATCATTATCTTNTAGTTCCTCAAACTNAAACTCTGCTTGCTTCACTTTCTGAAAATCAAACCTTTTTTGGTCTTNAGNATANTTNTCAAAGATAGTNTCTTTATTCCAAACAGATGGTATATGNCCTCGTTGAGTTACATCTCCATTNTGATTTACACATAGTAACCATTCTGATAATAACGCTAATGAGTCTCGCAANCTTTGTTGTGATACTTCATCATCGTATTCTTCACGACCCTCGTTATAACTAACGAGAATCGCTACTGCATTTCTTACTTCGGGATTTATAGAAGTAACCATTGATTTTTCATTATTAGTTGGCATGATATTGTTGGTTTATATTCCCACCTAGTTCTACAAAGAATGAAACGAAGATAGATGTGTATTTTCTATTTCCATCTCTATCTGTATCTCCATAAGGAAACCTAAAGTGTTCATTCATTAAAGTATCAACACTTGTTTCAGTACGAATCTTATTACAAAGTTTAATATTATCTTTATGTGATTCTAACAACTGATTCTTAACACGAGTAAGTTCCAATCTCTGAGATATACATGGGCTAGTCGTAAGACGAAGATTTGCATTTGCATTTCCCGAATGATACCTAACTTGACCATGATTAGTAGATGATAATGGAACTTCTGATGACGCTTCAATATGAACGCGACCACTCTCTTTCATGTACATCAATAAATCTACGCATATAATAGGAAGTGTTTTACCACCTATACTATTACGACCATAGTATCTTTGTGAGTAAGGCAATCTACAAGTATCTATTTCGCCATCTTCATGTGTTACTTGATAAACGTGTCTATCAGAATAATTTTTATCTGTATGGACAGCGTGTTCTTCTAGTATTGCTAATAGTAATTTAGTAGTTATGTAAACATCTACTGAATCTATATGCTTACTACATTTAACTGCTGTAAGTTTGGAGGAATCATCTTTTACTAAGTGTACAGAGGACATACCTTTATCTCCCATACTAGCGTCTCTCATTAAAAATGAAGCTACTTGAAATAATGACATAGTAGGACATTTGTCGTACCGTTGAATTGATTTGGTTTTTCGTTTTGCGAATTTGCTCATGCGATTGATTTGTTGAAAAGTTTAATTAGTGTGTTGAACATTGGAGTTGTGAAATCTTCCGCATCTCCTCCGATAAGATTATCTCCGTAAATGGATTTACTCTCATCATTAACTTCGCCACCGATATACAAAGTGATATTATCAGTATGGCGAAGATATTTCTCTCTCATAGATTTAGTGTATTCATTGTAAATACTTACATTTCCTACTTTACTATAAGTGTCTCCGTCAGTTATGTTGAATAGGATAACATTCTTAGTTGTTATATTCTTCTTTATCCACTCAAAAAGTGCAGGAAGAACTGCATATTCAGGTGTTGAACTTCCTGTACTTTGGTAATCTTTCTCACTATAGTGGTCATAGATTCTTGAAAGTGGAGTTGTAGTATCCAATCCTAGTAAACGGTCATAATCCTTTTCCCTTTTAGAATTAGAATATACCCTTGTTAGATTTGGGAAACTACCATTTATACCTAGCATACCATTAGCATCAACATCAGCACATGATTTAGTGAATACCTCTACTTTGATTTCATCATCTACTACATCAGTAATTGATTTAGCAAAGGCAGAAACTACAGCATTACTAGCAGACATTGCTCTTATCAGTTCGTTCTTACCTCCTACATTTATTGAAACTCTGCTATCCATACTTCCACTAGCATCTAGCAGAAATACAATAGTAGTATCCGAAGTTGGTATGTGGTTATACTTAGTAAACACATTATCATTAAATGGAGTTTGATACAATCTACGAGAACATAGTTTTCCCTTAGTTGAATAAGATTTACGAGGACGCTTACTCTCTAACAACAAGTTAATTTTCTGATTAAACTTATGGTTAAAGTAGTTCCTAACATCTACTAAGTTCTCAGATACAGGCGCANNAAAGAGATGNNNAGTATCAACTTTTACTTNNGTATTACCCATTAGCGATTTCCTCTAACTCGTATTTGTATTGTCCAACATTAGATGTATCTTTCACAAAACCAATAGATAAGTTTCTACTTGATTCTCCGCAAGCACATTCTAAATTAAGAATATCATCTTTTACGACTGCGTCATAGTTTTGGGAAGAACATATCTCAGAACAATTATCTCCGCTTACAACTAAATCAGAAAACTCCTTATTAGTAAGGTCTTGAATTGCTACTGATTTAGCAATATTTACAACATTACTTGCATTAAAATCTTTTCCGTACTCATATCCGTTCTGAGTAAGGAATTGAATTGCACTATCAATTTGTGATACATCTCTATCTGCTAATACAACAGAAGAAGTTGATTTGTTTGCTTTTCTAGCATCGGAAATAATATCTGTAACTTTACTTACTGATTTTATATTATCAGATGATGCAAGACATGGAATCTCATGGTCGCTACTGAAGTTTCGCATCATATACTTATACTGCTTAGATTGAGAACCATACATATTACCAACCAATTTAGAAACATGATTTTTTATAATATCTAAGTTACGTTTTTGTATTTGGGAATACTCCTTAGCGTAGTTTATTATTTCTTCTTCGTAAGCTTCTATATCTTCATCTGATACAGTTGCTAAAAAAGATACACTTAGCTTATCTATTTGTGCTAATGGGGAATTGAAAGTATGTACTTCTGTGAACTTTTCTTCAAGAAGAACGGACATTGGGGATTGGGAATCTATAATTTGTGGCTTTGCCATTGTTTTATTTGGGTTTGTGTTATTGTGAGTTAGCTTTCATCAACTACAATAGTTGAGTAGTCGAATGTAGTACCGTCGCTTACATTAGTTTCGACAGTATTATGAATTGATACTTTACCCATAACTTCAATACTGTCTGCTAAAACAGTAGCTATAGGTTGGTATGTTGCTTCAGTTTGTTGTAAGTATTGCTTAATAGGCTTTGAGTTTGCAGATTTATTATCTCCAAGAGTTTCTTCATCAAATTCAATATCCTTTGATAATTTTTGTAGTTCTCCCATATTGGCATCTCCATCATCATCATCTCCTAAAAGAGAATCTAAGTTTCCTGTTGCACCACTTTCAGAAGCACCATCTTCATTTTGATAACACTCTCTAACGAATTGTTGTAATTCTTTTTTGTAAATACCAAAGACATCTTTGATATACTCGAAAGGTGTAGAAGATAATAGCTTAGTAATATCGGGATATGTTTCTGTAATGTAATCATCACAAACAAAATCCTTATGGTGGAACAAGTATCTGTATCCAACATTTAGTAAGTTCTTTTCATCATACTCCCCTTTAGCGTAATGTTCCATAAAGGTAGGTGCGCATATAGCATCTCCTTTATCAATGTAACGCTTTAGAGTAGGCTTAGTAAGACTATCAATTCTAACATCTTCAATACAGTTTAGAAACATTGCTATTCCTTTAATTGCATTTAGATAAAAGTTTTCATACTTAGTAGGTTCTTCAGAATCCATCTTTGGGTCGTAATGTTTACGAATGGTATGATAGGTTATTCTTTCATGAGACTGTACTACTTCATATAAATCTTCCCAACCTTTATCATCATCTCCGACAAACGTATGTTTTAGGATTTCATTAACTAAGTAGAAACAAGTTTCTGTAATCTCAGAACCTTTAAGGCTTAATTTAATATGATGTAACTCATGTATCATTAAGCCAATCGTATGGTCAATATCCCCTTTCAACAATGATGATGTGGGAATAAAGACTTCGTTGTTATCAGTATCCGCACACGCTGATGCGTCTACGGAAGTAGGATAACTAACTTTTACAGTTTTATCGGGAACAATCACACCACTATAATGTGAAATTAGTTGTTGTAAATCAAAGAGTGTTTTTTCATCTACAGATTGAATATTATCTTCAAGCCAACTTTCCATAATGTCTGCGTCAATTTCAGATTGTTCTAAACTGAATCGCTCGATAGGATTAGGACTTGTCATTACTTGTTAAATGTAATTCCTACACTATCAGCGTATTCACGAATAATAGAAGAATCAGATATGATACTTGAACTATCAGTTTGGTATATTGAAAGGATAACATTCTCAAGGATTTGTCCAACTGTAAACTTAGGAAGTAGAGGGATTACATCAAGAATCATACGAGTAGAAAGTGCTGTGCTAATCTTGCTTTTCTTTACCATCTTATGAGTATATCCATAAACAGATGTTAAAGACTTCATCATGTCAGCAGTTTCTTTCCCATGCAATTTCTTAATGTATCCATTCAACTGTGTTGGGGAAATGTAAGGAATGTTGAAACATAGAAAACGGTCTTGCAAAGCGCGGTCAATACTTCTAGTAGCTGAGTATTCTAATCCTACGTTTGCAGTTGCTACAAAGCGAACTCCGTCAGCAACTTTCACAAGTCTATCTTCATCACGTTCTTCAACACGAATGTCTGAACGGAAATCTAATAGTGGAAACAAGATGTTGAGAGCGTCATCTGATGCTCTTGATAATTCATCTAAGATTACCATTGTGTTAGGTGTTTGGATAGCTTTAAGTAAATCACTTTCTTGGAATACTGTATTACCATTCTGTAAGGTAAAGTATCCGATTAGTGCTGAACGAGCGTCTTGAGTAGAACCACAATTTATTACAATAGGAGTTAGGTTGAGAGTTTCAGCCATTTCCATTGCGAAAGTTGTTTTGCCACAACCTGTTCCTCCTGTGAGAAGAACGTTTTTCCCTGTTTCAATTAGGGCTTGGCATATTTCTGATTTTGTTTTTTCTATTACGAATTTGGTAGTCATGTGTTTTGATTATTGGTGTTTATGGAGGGGGCTAATCATGCCCTGTGAAAATTGATTATATCATAGTTTTGATATAGCACAACCCTGTTTGGAGGGTTATTTATATTTCTATTAAGAAGTTAGTATGGGTAAATGAAAAATGCCTACCACATCTCTGTGATAGGCACTAACACACTTTACATAAACACTAACTGTTCTTTAGAAAGTAACGAACTTTACCTTGCTTAAAGGACTTAAAAGAAGTCTTAGCAATTCTATTAGTTTTAATAGCTTTAGCTTCTTTTTCCGTTAAAGGAATGTTTAGGTTTTGGACTTTACTCCAAGCCTTTTCCAAAGACGTGATTTGACGCGTAGTCATTTCTGAAATATCAAAGCCACGAATTGAGTTTTGGTTTTGTGCTGTTACTAATACTTTACGATTAGATTCACTACCGTTTGCGCGGTAACGGAAAGCACGTGGATACATAGGCGTTGAACGCTTTGTAGATGATTTTGTTGTTGCTGATTTAGCCATTTATTAAATTGGGTTAATTNTTNTTATTATGAATGTAAGCGATGTGCAGTATTTCCTCAAGACACATATTTGTTCTGATTAAGAAATAAACTTTTGCAGTATCATCGCCTACAGTATATTATAGTCGTAGGGGCGGAATTGTAAAAGTTTGTTTGGGTAGTATTTATATTTCAATTACGCCTATCTGCGCCC
>JGI24006J15134_10001534_pt1 | contig 13114 bp, 18 predicted proteins | sample LinPmetageLP53_FD_15134 | JGI IMG/M metagenome (IMG submission 15134) | reverse complement strand
TACAAATGATTGTGGAGGACTTTCTAATTCTACATCTTCACCTGCAGCTAATTTTTTTGCATTGTCTTCGCCAAGACCCCACCAATCATTAATAGCAGAAATAGATTTTATTTTATTTAATTTGTACTTCATAACTCTCCTAACTTTGATTTGCCATCAGCGAACATTGCCATACCCAACTGACTATATAAACATTTTCCTCTTCATCTGTACCAAGCTCTGTAGATTGAAACCTGCAATCGTGTGCAGTCCCTGTATCTAAATCCATTGAGCCATTATCGTGAATCAATGCTTCTGTCCTTGATACAAATCTTAGAATATTATCTAATGCAGTCTTCTTTACATTAACGCCTGAGAATACATAAAAAACATTTACAGTAAACTCTCTTGTTTCATAGCCAACATTTTGTTGTACAAGCTCACTACTTGCAGGCTCAAGGCGAATATACTGACTACCTGCTAAAGAGTCTTCATCACCTATATATACAGGTAAAGTATTGCCATACTCATCCCGAAGAACCCTCCTTAGTTTATCAAGGATATTCTTCCAATTATTTGTAAAAGCTACAGGCATCTAATACCTTCTTGTCATTCTGATAGGTTTCAATGAATTGACATCAACCTCTTCTGACCAACCCTGTACTTCTACTTCCCAAACATCGTTAAGTGCAGCAGTAGAACTAAAATCTGTACCTGAAAATCTTATTTCCAATCTACCTGATAAGACTTGGTAGTCACCATTTATAATTTCATCAGTGACAATTTGATGACCTTCATTCATTCCAAGTTTATCGCTATCTTTAGCCCACACAGAATAAGTAGCAGTTCCTATAGCACCTGCTGTTGTAATCTTAATCTTGATTAAATCGTATGTACCACTATAATGACCACGAGTATCTACAGGTCTAACTGTTCCTGTATAAGTAACATCCCTAACAACACCTTTAGATGAATCTGATGTATTCTGCCACGATAAACCTGCTTTACCATTATTTAAAGCATCAATGTTTTCCTGTGCTTCAGTCATCATAGCAGAAGCCATCTCACTTGTCGGGTCTGTTGATCTAATCATAAGAGTTGCACATAAAAGTGCAGTAGTTCTAATAATCATATAGTCAAAATTACCTGACTTATCTTTAAATTGATTAGCAGGTAAGTTGGGATCTAGCTTTGAATCTAAATATCTACTGGCATCAGCTCTAAATTGAGTTACCATAGCAGTAAACTCTTCTCCTGCCTCTATTAGTTTATCAGCAGGATTACTTGCTGAATAATAATAAAGTACATCCTCTGCTGAATTATAAAACCACTCACCCTCAACATTTAAGTCAGTATGAGCAGATTGTGCTGCACCTAAATCTTCTCCATCTGCAAAAAGCTGTGTAACTAAGCCACTATTATGAGAAGCGTACTTATTAGTTGATACTGTTGTCCATCCCAAAACTTGGACTTTAGTGTCAAACTCATCTAACTGAGGAAACACCCTCTTTAATTCTTTATGGGTACAATAAGTTGGTGCTACTGCCATTTATATCTCCTCTAGGCAAGCACAAAAGTGCATATTAAAACAAAAGTTGTGCCTGTAATTTAATTGTATTCTCTTCATAAAAACAAATCTACCACATCTTGCAAGACCAGTACCTTGCTTTAGTCTTTGGACCAGGTGTACTACATTTATGCCTTGCTCTAAATGATTTACGCCTCGCAGGGGAAGATTTTTTAATTCTCATGTTAGGATCTCCAAAGGTAACTCTCTTTGTTCTATTACCATTACTAACATATACCTGAAATTTCTTACGCCCATACCCTGCTTGACCCTTAGTAATTCTTGATGGCTTATTAAGTCTAACTGACTTTCCTTTAAACTTAGCCATTTCACTTCTTCTTTCTTTTTTTCATCTTCTTCTTAGGCTTTCCAACTTTCTTTCCATAAGAGCCTTTACCATATGGCATAATAATCTCCTTAATTAAATGCGTAGATAGAAACCTTAGCATTTAGTTTTGAATTTATACTTCTTCCCATAATAAAACTTACACCTGTATCTCCACCTGAACCTGTTATATTTAAGCCACCACTTAAAACTGAATCATAATTTACATTTAATACAAATTGTGCATATGGTAATGAGGGTATAGCAAAATCAATAGCACCTGTTAAGTATGCTACAGAACCTACAACACTTCCTTGATATATTAAATTACCAAGTCCATCATCATACATAAAAGCATCTACATTAGGATAAGATGTATTATCTTCTTTAGTTATTATAATATCATCAGGAAGTCTTGGCTCAATAGGAGCAGGAAATGCAGTATCATTAGGCATTATTCCAACACTACCTGTAAATAAATCTGTTCCACTTGAAGCATCAGCAACTAACACTAAAGAACCATTAGTTCCATCATGTGGTTGCATATGTGATTTAGAAGTAAATCTTAATGCTCCATTTACAATAGAAACTACACACCCAAAAGCAGTACCTTCAAATGCAGTATCAATACTCTCTTGCATTTTTCTAAGAAGCCCATCTGAACCACCAAATTTCACGTTACTAGAGGTAGTAAATGCAATATTTGTAGCACTTGAATCATCTATAGTTAAATCAAAAGCAAAAGCAGTTGATGCAGTAATTTTACTATCAGTAGAAGCAGTAATAGGCTTTGCAAATACTACTTCAGCATAAGCACTTTCATAGAACTTAATAGCAACTGAACCACCAACTATACCTTGTGTTGTATCTTCTGATACTGCACTTCTACCATGTCCAAAAAAATTACTAGATTTAAATTTACCTTGACCATCTGACATTACTAATTGTGAACTTCCTGATATGGCAGTATTGTATTCATAGTATTGGTTAAAAATAGGAAAGTAAACATTAGCACCACTTACTGCACCATTAGTAGAATTTGTTTGTGCATCTTTATCTGCCTTGCTTGTTCCATACAATGCTCTTTTTACTACTAATGTTCCTGCAGCATCTTGGTCAGTACCACTATCATCTGTTATTGAAGTAATTTCCATTATCTCTATTCTTGTTGCAGTAGTATCATTAATACCTACCTGAACTAAATCTCCTACTTCAAAAGGAGCAATATCAGCAACCTGCAATGCAGATTCACTATCTTCTAAAGCACCATCAAGGTTTACATCTGTATCTACATATAAATTTGCATTTGGAGCAGTATTGTCAATAATTGTATTAATTCCACCTGATGTAGATGTAGTTGCTGTATTAAACATTATTATATTAGGCATAAATAAAAACTCACCTGCGTTAAGTACCTGATGTATAAAATCATGGTTACCTGCACTTGTATCAGGGTCACCTGCCAACCCAAAATTATCAGCAGTAAACATAAGTTCAACAGGAACATCCCCATCATTGCAAATTGAAACTCCTGAACAGCCCTTTAAAGTACCTGCTAAAAAAGAAGTTCCTGAATTAAAGGTCAATAAAGCAACACCTGCTGATGTACTATCTATTATTTTTTCTTCTATTTTAGTTTCTGAGTATAGCTTAGAAAGAGTTTTTTTAGTTAATTTTCCATTATAACTTAAATCTAAGTTAAATGATACAGGTAGTCCTGTTTTTTTCTTATATGTTGCCATTGTTTTCCTTACCTTAAATGATATACTAATTGCATATTAATTGTTAAATCTGAGTTTGTTCCATCTTGATGTACACAAGCTAATAAAACTTTTCCTGCATTTACATCTGCTGTTGATATTGTTAATGATTGGAAGTATGCTTGTTCTCTACCTGCACCTGTAATCGTTGATGGTGATACACATACCTCTGCACCATTGGTTAAATCTCCACCTGTTGAACCATTATCTGTATCTACATCATATGCCATAACTGAAAATTTTACAACATCCCCTGTTGCTGAAGTTGCTCCAAACCATACATTGCAAGAATCAATAGTAATGTTTAATGGTAGATAAAAATAATGCTTTATAGCTGCTGAAGCAGTAGTTGTAATAGTTAGTGTTTCTGCAGGTGTTGAGCCTGTACCCATTTCTAACTCATTTGTATCACTATGATTGTGCATTGATACTAAAGCTGTCCAAGTATCAGCTGTATCAGGACTTGCAGCAGTATGGTCTAATTCAAATTTTTGTATCTGAGTATTTACTGTATGTTGCCCTGCATTTGCTTTGACTACATCATTTGCAGAATCTACTACTAAAATAGAATTACTATCTTTATCTGTTACTTTAAATAAAGCAGTAGTATCATCATTTTTTGGAGTTACCTGTAAAACATCATCAGATATTGATATTGAACTTGCAGTGCCTTCACCATCAACAATATTTCTTGTAGTAGTATCAACACCATTATTAGAATTGTTCATCTGCAATATATCTTTATATGAACTAGCTTTTGTTTTTCCTGTTAAACTCATATTATCCTAACTTAATGTTATTGTTTAAAATGCACATCCAAAAAATATTGCGTTTTCTGTTGCTACAGAACCTGTAGTATAAGTAACCTCTACATATGCTTGTACTACCCTTGCCTTACTTACTCCACTTGGATCTTCAGGGTCTGTATTAACTTCTAATCTTAATCCATTTAAAAGTGAACCAGCATCAGTACCATTCCACTCCATAGAGCCATTATAAGTTGTTCTTGCTGTGCCAAAAAAAGCCTGAGCATTATAACTATTAAATGTTAAACTATGTGTTTCTGTATAAAGAGTTGCTGCTGCATTTTGTAATTCTACATTTACATCAGTATCGCCACCCCTTGTATTAAACTTATACCCTGAGATATAATGCCTTATGCTTGTAATGCCTGTAGACCCAAGACCTGAAGCATCAAAATCATCTAAATGAAGAGTGCAATGTCTTGATATGGCTGATGTTTCTATTAAAGTTGCATCGTCAGTATCTGCAAGAACCCCATCAGCAGTTGCTCCTCCACCACCAACAATTCCCCAATTATTTGAAAGTGTGCCATTTGGGAGTAAGTTAATAGTTGCCATAAAAACCTTTAGTTAAATGCTGCCTATAATCAATACTATTTACACTAAAATCTATAGCAGTATCATAAGCCTCTCCATATGCTTTATCAGCATTACACGAATACCATTGAGTATTAGTAAATAATTGTTTCATTTTAGCAAAATGCTTATCATCACAATCAGATGTAAAAGGCTCTCTATCGTCATATAACAAATCAAAAGACTCACCACCTGAATAATCCCAACTAAAGATATTGACTATTTCAATATTAGAACTATAGTCTTTTTTCCATTCAATAGCTGTATCATATACTTCTTTATTAGCTTCAAGTATTAAGTGCCTATTGACACCATATTCTTGAAATTTTGTAGCAGTCCACCCTTTACCAAATCCAAACTCTAAAACAGAAGTAGGTTTAACTTTATCACATAAAAGCTCTATGCCTTTAGTTAAATAATCATATTCATTTTTATATAATATATTATTTCCTGCTATCTTATAATCTGTATCGCTTTCTGTAAAAGATCCATCTATCCATTCTTGTAAAGTTATACTCATTAGAAATTTAAACTCGCTACACCATAACAAACTTCATTAGTTGCATCCCAATAAAAAGAAAGTATATCAGTTTTATCAGCAGTTGTGGTTAATGTAGGAGAACTACCTCCTTGCCAAACAACAGTAGCACTTCCACCTGCTGCTGCATCATCAGTTGCAAAAACCTTCCAATTAGTTACAGTTCTACTTCCAGTTCCATCTTGTCTTAGCAATAAAACAAAATTTCCACTATTAGCAGGCATATTAAGGTTCATATCTGTAATGTTTCCTGCACCAAAAACAAGCCTTTGTTTACTTCCAATACTAAAATAAACTTCAGTATCAGAAGCATTATATGTTGGAACTTTTTGAAAAAAACTAACAGCTCCTGTTTTAAATACAGACTCAACCTTAGTAGTAGATGTTTCTGAAAGTATCATTTGTGAATTTCCACCAACTTTAAATACTAAATTGTCAGCTTGGCTTGAACGAATAGAAGTATCACCACCACCATCAAATGTTATTTTATCACCTTGTGCAAGATTTATATCGCCTGTCATTGTTCCACCTGCTTTTGGTAAGGCTGCATTAGCAGTAGCTGTAGTAGATGTTAAAATTGCATCTCTTGCAACAATATCTACACCATTTACAGTATCTGCACCATTTATAGTTCCTGCTACATCTAAGTCTTTAACCCTTACTTTATCAGTAGATATTTCTAATGCACTTAGTGTACCATCTGAATCCTTTACAGGCTTTAGGTGCTTATCAAGTGGCTTATCTATTGATATGTCTTTAGGCATTGTCTGAACGCAACCCCTGTACAAACTTTGATATGCCTGTAACTAAAATATTGTCAATCGCATCAATGCAATAAGGCTCAAGAGTTTTATTCCAAATCTTCTTAGTCCACTTCCATTTGCCTAATCCTAAAGTGCATAACACACCAAGACTATACATCCAAGAACCAAACTTTGCTTTAATAGTTGCATTAGGTATCTTCTTTAGTACCCAAGCAGTTGCACAACCTGCTACACCCATACCTGCATAAACTGCTACTTTCTTAGTTGCTAATGCTGTTAAAGTTGCAAACATTTAGTACTCCTTCTTTATTTTTAAAAGTATATATATTATATTTAAAATGATTAATACAAGACCTAATGCTTCAGGAACTAAATTCCATATATTTACAGCAATAGTTCCCATGCTTGTTCCAATAGTTTTTAAAGAGTCGGTCATTTCTTTGATTCTCCATCTATAAGCCTTGAAAGGATGTCTTCAATACCTTCTATGTAACCTTTTACTTCCTCTACCTTTAATTGTGCTAATTTTATCTGAGAAATCAAAGCTACAATTATTGCTTCTAAGCGAGCAAAGTCTTCATTCATTTCCCTCGTAAGGGTTTCTTCAAGAAATTTTGTTCTNTGTATAATGTACCANCCAAAGCCAACAAGCATTGCAATAGGCAGACCATACTGATCTATAATATTTAGATCCATTATTTATTACCATCTATAACTTCACCCCAAAGAGCTGTCTTACCATTGATAATCTGTATAATATGCACTGTAAATAAACCTGATTGGAAAAAGTCAACAATAGCAAAGGCATGACTCCAGTTAATCTTGCGACCACCAAGCCAAGAATTTTGCTCATCGCTCATATCTTTCAAACAACCAATACTCCAAGCACTCTTGACTCCATCCATGTGAGTCACACTCGACTGCTGTAGGTCGTGATGATGACCATACATTACATTTGCTCCGAGTCTGATTAGATGATTTCTTGTATGTTGCATTCCTGCGAAATGATGCCCATGGTAAAAATTTAGCTTGCCTATCTTTAAGTACTTTCCACATTGATGGTGTTTATATCCTCTTCCTTTTAAATCAACAGCAGTTTCAAATCTATATTGTTCTAGGTATGGGTTTTCTGCAACGAATTTGTTCATCCAATCATCGTGATTACCTGTAATCATATGCCTTTCTTTGCAATTGGCTTTATCCAGGGCTTCATCAATGATATCCATTCCTGCATTGACATCTACAACATCTTGATCTATAAAAGGTAATTGATACTCAAGGGGAGGTCTTTTCTTCTTGCCCCATTGCCAGTGTGAACATCCTGCCCATTCTCCCACATCACCTAAATCTATATATATTGTAGGCTTAACTATCTCTATTGTCTTACATAAAACTTTAATACTTGGCATATCAGCCAAGGGAAAGTGCTTATCAGGTGTTACTATTGCCCTTCGTACTGGACTTTTCTTCATGTAAACTCCTTACGATGTTGCTTAATTCTTTAGCACGATTAGGGGTTTGTTTAGCCCACTTGCTATCGAGCATTTCATCAGCAGCCTTTTCCCAAATGCCATCTTCCATGGCTTTCAAGGCTTTCTTAAATTTAGAAACTCCTGTTACCCCTAATTGAAAACACATTTCCATAAGAACACTCTTACATTCAGATGGAAGGTCCTCAAAGAAAGGGAATTTAGAAACTACACTTTTATTTAAACTTTTAAGTTTCCTAAGTAAGATTTCCTCACAAATATCTTCTTCTAAAACTAAATCTTTTATTGCAAATCCATAGCCTATAGTATCGTAACCCTCTGTACACTTATATACTTTAGCCCTATATCCTTCATGATGTTTAATTCTTTTTAATAAGTCTTTCATATTTCCCTTTAATAAAAGGGGCAGTTGCCCACCCCTTTTAAGGTTTATCTATTTATTGATTATGCTGCTTCGTAATCAATTAATGAGAAGATACGTCTATCACCATCAGCATCAGCACATCTTGCAACTGCACCATATGCAGATTCACAAGTTACTAAGTGTGATAAGTGAGAGTGTCTATAGCTTGCAGTTACTTGAGCTTTTTTAGAAAAAGCTGAGTATAAAGCACTTTCATGCATTGCAAAGCCATAAAGAATATCATCTTGTTGAGCATCAGTAGTATCAAAGCTAATTAATGCTTTAATACCTTTAGTAGCATCAGCTGCAACTGCTGCTCCTGAACCACCCATATATGGTGATTGAGAAACATAAACAGGCATACCTAAGATATTTCCTGCCATACCTGTTCTTGCAAAATCGCCACCTAATGGGGCTGACATAGTACCTTCACTATAACTTGCAAGTGCATTCAATGAACTCATCATAGCAGGTGAAAGCACTAAGCTCCAACCATCTGTTGAGCCTGTTTCAGCAAGTATCTTAGCATACATATTTGTTATATTTGCTTGACTTAAAACACTACCTGTTGTTACAGTATGAAGCGATGTATTAGCATCACCACCTACAACACCTGTGCCACTTTTTAATAAGTCATTTATTTTTTGAGCAATAGTATATGATAAGAAGTTATCAAATGCTCTTGCATTAGCATAAGCTAATTGCTTAACATAAATGCTCATTAAGTCATAACTTGACTGTACTTTTACAATATCAGGAATATATACTGAAGATACATTGTATTCATTAACTACTAATTGTGTTGAAGTACCTCGATCATTATTAGAGTTAGACACGTCAGGAGCAATTTCAAGACCTTGGGTGTAAACCTGTACTCCAGGAACACCAATGTGTGGTAAATTAATTGTATCACCATATCCTGGGAAATTGCCTGATAAATCTGTACCTAATTTATCAAATAAAGTTATCTCCTTAAAGACATCCTCTATTGCTTCCCCCCAGACCTCGGGAACAAACGAATCTGCTACATCGGTAGCATCTACAGCACCTGCTGCACCACCACCTAAAACCTGCCCTGCGTCAAATGGGTCTGTTAAAGCCATTTAAATAACCTACTTTCTTTTATGTTGGTTTAATATTGACTGCCAATTTTCTCTTCTTTCGTTTTCAGTCATTTCAGAAAGTTTTTTCTGAGGGGGAATTGTTCTTGAGTTTCCCATGACTTGAGGAACATTTGGCTTCAAATTGTTAATTTTATTAGTTAAAAATTCAAGAGTTTCTAAGTCTAACTTTGACATAGCCTCTTTTTCTTCTTCAGGAATGCTATTTAAAAGAGCCTCACGCTTTGATGTTTCATAACTTGTCCACTTATCAGCCTGTGATTTATATGTTTCCATCTCACCTGCTGTTTTTTCGTATAAAGTTTTAAAATCCTCTTTCTCTTTCAACTTAGCTTCTTCAGCTTTTGCTAATTGAGATTCAAGTTTTGCTAAGCGAGCCTCAGCATCCTGCGACCTTTTACGATACTTTTTGCTTTCTGCAATTAATCCACCTACATCGGTCGTTTCTGTAGCTGTTTCGTTAGTAGATCCTTCACTTACTGTTTCAGTAGCTACTTGGTTTGTTTCTTCGGACATACTGCCCTCCATGTTGTGTTTTGAAATTCGTAAACTACAATATCTTGCATTTTACAGGTATCATAAGTTAAATTACTTTAACTGCTAATTGCAAGTTTGTTGAGATTGAGACTCAATCATATATGGATAAAAACAAAAACTACAAAAAAGAATGGTTTGAATTTATGGGGTATAGCCCTCATGATGGGCAACTAAAACTGCATTATCCTGAAAAAGATTCTGCTCGTTTTTTTGTGATGGTTTGTGGTAGGCGATTTGGCAAAACAACAGCATCTGCAATGGAAGCTACTTATATAGCATCTCAACCAGGTAAGAAAATATGGTTAGTAGGATTATCTTACGATAAAGCTGATCTTATGTTTAGAGAGGTTTGGCAGAAGATGGTTGTTGGCAGGGCTAATGATATAGAGAGAGCCTCAGAGAAGGAAAGGTTTATAAAGTTTAAGTGGGGAACTACCATAGAAGGTAAGTCTGCTGATAACCCTGATTCTCTTGTAGGTGAGGGTTTAGACCTCTTGATTATTGATGAGGCAGCTAAAGTTAAGAAAAGAATTTGGGATATGTATCTTTCCCCTACACTTTCAGACAGGAAAGGTAAAGCAATATTTATAACTACCCCTGAAGGTTATAATTGGATATATGACGTGTTCTTACTTGGTAAAAGAGACCCTCTATGGGAATCGCACCAAGCTCCATCTTGGAATAACCAATATGCATTCCCTGATGGTAAAAAAGACTCATTTCTTATTGAGCGTAAAAGAAATATGTCTACAGAATTGTATGAGCAAGAGTATGCAGCTAAATTTACCTCGTTTGAAGGTAGAGTATACTCATTTGACAGGACTTTAGATGTAGGGAACTTTCCTTATAATCCAAACTTCCCAACATTCTGCTCAATTGACTTTGGCTATAGAATGCCTGCTGTTGCTTGGTTTCAAACATATAGGGTTGCAGGTTTTTGGCATATAAACATCATTGATGAGATAATACATGAGCAAAACATCAAAACTGATGAATTAGTAGCTAAAATAAAAGAAAAACCATACTATGTTAGAGAATATTATGGCGACCCTGCAGGTATGCAAGCACAAGGGCAATCAGGGATGGGCGATATTGAAATATTTAGAAGGAGTGGCATACAAATCAGAAGTGTTAGAGATAAAGTGTCTCGAAGTATAGCATCAGGGGTTAGTCATGTCAGAAGCTTTATAGAAAATGCACAGGGTGAAAGATTTGTGCATTTACACAGCAGGTGTACAGGACTCGCAGAGGATTTTGAAAATTATAGATACCCTGAAGCAGTCGATGGGAAAGCATTAAAGCCTGAACCCATAAAAGATGGCAGGAACGACCATGGTATGGACATGGTTCGTTATTTTTTCTTAAATAGATTCCCCATAAGACAAAGAGAAGTTGGAGTAATTCAAAGATGATAACACCTGAACAGATAATACAAGAATCAGTAGCAGACTATAAACTAGCAATGGCTAAAGCACGAAGAGGTGAGGTGCGTAAGTTGCTTGACTATTATACAGGCACAGAAACTGAAAAATATATTGATGATTACTTTTCGGCTGATGCATTTAGAGAAATCCCACTTTATAATTCAAACTTTACAAGAAGGTTTGTAAATAAAATGTCAAGGATATATACAGTAGGAGCAACAAGGAGTGCAGGTGACCAATATGCAACTCTTACTCGTAAAAAAGATGCAAGGATGAAGCACGTTGAAAGAATGACTCGTTTGGTTGGATCTGTAGCAACCCAGGTTATTTATCGTGATGATCTTGCAGTTCCTTGCTTTGACTATAAGCCAGTTTATTACTTTGATGTGCATATGCATGAAAACCCATTTGTGCCTGTAGCAATTACATATCCAATACTTATGAATGTAAGCGATGTTTCTAATACAGAAAAACTACAATATGCTTATTGGGATAATGAAAGGTACATACATTACGATGAAGATGGTAACATTATGGGAGAATACGAACATGGTTATGGAGTAATACCATTTTTATTTAGCCATAGAGAAGAACAAGTTGATTCTTTCTTCGTAGAAGGGGCTAATGATATAGTTGGATGTAATGAGCAGGTAAACATAACTATGACTGAATTACAATTAGGACTTAGATTCCAAATGTTTGGTCAACCATTCATTACAGGTATGTATGGAGATAAAAAGTTAGAAAGAGCAGGGAGTGATACAATACTTGACCTACCCGAAGGGTCTACTTTTGGTATTGCAGCACCCGAAGGTGATATTAATGCAGTGATAGAGTCTGTTAAGTTTCAACTGGATTTGGTTGCTCAGAATAATCACCTATATGTGCAATTTGCTCAAGATGGTGGAGAAACTCCATCAGGGATTGCACTCAAGATTAAGGATTTGGAGAGTTTTGAGGACTATCAAGACGATTTAGACTTATGGAATATGTATGAACATGATTTATACGATGTTGAAAAAGCTATTGCTTCATATAACAATATTGCATTACCCAATGAATTAGCCTTAGATTTCAATGAGCCTGAGTATCCTAAAACAGTACAAGACCAAATATTGATGGATGAACACAGAATTAAACATCATATGGTAAATGAAATAGGACTATTAATGGAGTACAATAAGGATTTATCAGAAGAACAAGCCAAAGCTATTGTTGATAATAATAAGTTAGCAATGGAAGATGAGCATTTACAGGCAATGGCTACCGATGGAGATTACCTACCACAAGAAGAGGAGTAATATATGGCAATAACTACTAAAGCAACATCTAATTTTAGTTTTAGAAAATTAGCAAATGCACTTGATGATGTTTTAGATAGTTATGTTTCTAATATATATGAAGATGTTGCACAAGATGCAAGAGATACTATTACTTCAGGAAAAGGGCTTAGAAAGTTAAAAGCTAAAACCCAAGAAAAACGAAAAAAAGGCTATTATGGTAAAAACAAAAATATGCCTACATCAGATATGCGACCCTTACACCATACAGGTAAGCTATTAAAGTCAATAAAGGCAACAGAAAATGGTATAAATGTAATTGGTTACGCAGAAAATCATATAAATGGTCATTTTGCAGGGAAAAGCTTTGTTCGTCCAAGAAACCCATTCTTTACACAAAAAGAAAACCTAAAGGCAGGAGTGAAGAAAAATAGGGATAAAAGAATGTCGAAACTAATAAGATCTATTAATAAAGTATGGAGGACACCTCAAAAATGAGCAAAAAAGAAGATAAGCTTGATGAGATACTTTTAAAGATTGAAGAATT
>JGI24006J15134_10001533_pt1 | contig 13117 bp, 19 predicted proteins | sample LinPmetageLP53_FD_15134 | JGI IMG/M metagenome (IMG submission 15134) | reverse complement strand
CGTCTTGAAAAGAAAATACTTTTACTGATGTCGCAACCGCTTTGCTTATCCCTATGTTATATTCACTGGATACTTTTGAAACCTCTATTTCTTTTGTTTCATTATCAGAATAATAAAACATCTGACATGAAAACAACACGACCAATAAAAAAAACATAACTCCACCCTCTATTAGTAACTAGGGAGNATTGGTTGTAAACAACGATGAATGTTTTTTAGTGCATAACCTATTTACTAAAGATGTCGATTCACAGTCTAAAACACAAATTAAATAATGGTTTTATTAACTGCCATGCCCATATTGATAGGGCAGGTACGATAGAATTTACAGATAAAGCTTTGACGAAAAGACACCTCTCAGAGAAGTGGCAACTTGTCAACGAAGTAAAGATGCAACTGTCTCAGTACAATTACTATGACGGCATTTTAAGTGCATGCTTGAAGCAAAAAGAGTTCAACACTAACAAGATAGTGTCGTTCATTGATCTTGATAGTACCGTTCAAGAGAAAGCTCTTTACGGAGCCATGAGAGCCAAGGAAGAGTTATTAACGGAAGGTGTGGAGTTGTACATAGGAAACCAAACTGTGGGTGGCTTCACAAAAGAGAATCTGTCTTTGTTTGAAAATAACGTAGACAATTTAGATTTCTTAGGTGGCTTGCCCAAGTCAGATGAGGATGCCGACAGACATCTCGATATTCTATTCTCAGTTGCAAAGAGCACTGGTAAGAAAGTTCACGTCCATGTTGATCAACTCAATGTGGTTGAAGAAAGAGAGACTGAGTGGCTTGCCCAGAAGACAATAGACTACGGATTGCAAGGCCAAGTGGTTGCAGTTCATTCTATATCGTTAGCCTGTCATCCAAAGATGTATAGAGACTATGTGTATAATCTATCTATAGACGCAGGGCTACAGTTTATCTCCTGTCCATCTGCTTGGATAGACCATCAACGTTCAGAACGACTAAGCCCCACTCATAACTCAATGACGCCGATTGACGAAATGTTAGAATGGGGCTTAACAGTTGGCATAGGTACAGATAACATTGAAGACATCTATAAGCCTTACTGTAACGGCGATATGATGTTTGAACTTCGCATGGCTCTTGAGTGTTATAAGATATACGATGAAGACACTTTACTAGGCCTTGCATATAACAATGGGTTGAAGATTCTTTCTTAAGATAAACGCTTTAGCATGGCTCTGTAACATCCGGCTTCATCTATTTTAAAACCGTGTGTTGATAACCAATGTATGCCTTTTCTCCAATGTTCATAGTATTCTATCACTGGTGGTTTCTCTGGTTCTTCTATGCCTTCGGTCAACATCAGGTAGTGAGTGTACGCTTCCCCTATCAATGGTACTATTTCTAAAATAGTATCCCAGTTTGAACGTCGGCCTCTTACTAGCAAGTCTCCATAATTCCCATCATTGTCGTAATAATCTTCTGCTGGGAAGAAAAAAGATGCATCCTTTCTCAGATGAACCTCGCAATACAATTCATCATCAATCAAGGTTATTAACTTGCTGATCATCTTCCTCAGATATCTCGATTTGCAGTCTTTTGATAAGATCATCATAGCCACCGATAAAGTTGTTATCTGAATCCTTTACTTCGATAACAAGAGGTACGGTCCTCCAATTATAAATAGTAGATAAGGATACTAACTCTTCTGGTTTGTTATCCATGGGGAAGTATGTAAAGGCCAAACCTTCTCTCTGTAGCAGAGAAACTACTTTGTTACAATAATTGCATAATTTTTTTCCATATATAATGTACATGTTTATCCTTTCAAAAGTTGTTTGTTGTTTTTCTTTATTTTTTCCAATAGTTGCTCCGGGGAGCCAACAACAATCATCTCATCAAATCCGGTTTTACTATTAAGAGTTATTGAACTGAATGTTACATGTTCATTTAGGCCAATATGAATTTTTCCCTCTTTCAACATAACGTTATGTTCTTTGGACTCTCTAACTGTTGTAATATATTGTGAATTAACTATCACCTTATTGAGATACCAAGTTTCCCCAGCTTTTACTATACTCACTAATTCTATCATTTTCTTCTCCTTGATTTTTTAAATATACACTTCCTGAGTCTATGACCCACTCTCCATCATGAAACACTACAACACACTCTCTTTCATTAACATGTTGTTTAAACACACCTACCAAGGGTCTCATACACAGATTACAATCCCAAGGTATGGACATTTGACCATCTGTTTGCATCTTCATTCTATATGCACCAGCTGGTACGTGAACAAGGTCTCCTATCTTAATCTTTTTCATCTTTACTCTCCTCTGAGGCTTGCTCTAATACTTGTATGTACCCTAACAGTATTTCCTGACAGTCCGCTAATATCAAATCTGCTTTGGCCAGTTTTCTTCGAGCCATATCGAAGGATTGGATCACAGACACGATCTTTTCATTACCAGTGTCTAAAGAATCCGTTGCAGTTGTTGTCTTCTCAAGAGCTTGTTCTATATCAAGCAGGGCTTTTTGCATAATCTCTTTTACTTCACCCTCTATTTCTTCAAGCTCTACTGTGTATGCTATTTTAACTCTCATATTCCCTCCATTACGGTAAAAAGTTTTGGTATAGTGTTGCGGTAACTAAACCTACAACAGTGGTGAGAACAACCCATATAACCCTTGCGGTCGACTCTTTCCAGTTCTCTAGAGCCTTGAGCCTAGCATAAAGACCCTGTTCAGGGTCATATACGGCTTTCTTTATTTCTTTCACGTCATCAATCATTTCTTCTTGTTTCTCTGCCATCCGTTCAAGATTATTCTTCATCTCAATGATAGAAGTTAACAAGTTTTGCATTTGTTCATCAGTCATATCTTATCTCCGTTAAATAGCCTATGTTTTGACTATTGCATGATTAGTTGTAATTAGTGTTGATGCAACGGAAGTGGCGTTCTCAAGTGCTGAAATGGTAACTTTAACTGGGTCAATGACGCCAGACTCAAAGAAATCTTCTATTTCTCCGGTCATAAAGTTATAGCCACAGTTCTTAGCAGAACCCTTCACTTTATTGACAATGATGTCAGGAGACTCTCCAGCATTTAGACACATCTGTCGCAGAGGGGCCTCACAAGCGTCCAAAACTATTTGGAAGCCTAACATACCGCCCTTCTCTTTAGTGACTACTGTGACTGCTTCAGACATTCTTACAAGGGATGCACCACCACCGGCGATCACCCCCATCTCTTGAGCTGACCTAACTGCTTCCAAAGCATCTTCAATGCGATGCTTCTTCTCAATCATCTCGATCTCTGTCGCTGCACCAACACGAACTACTGCAACACCTGAAGCGAGTCTTGTAATCCTTTCTTGGATACGTTCACACTCTTTGATGTTGTCTGTTTGTGATATCTCGACCTTTAATGTTTCGATCTGCTTATCAATGCCATCATAATTTCCTGTTCCACCAACAATGGTAGTCCAGAGCTTTCCTACTGATATTGACTTTGACTGACCGAAATGGCCGAGTTGGATATCCTTTAGTTGGATTCCATCTTCCCTAGTGATAAAAGTGGCTCCGACAGACAGGCAGAGGTCACGAAGGATCTTTCTTCGCTCCTCACCATATCTCGGTGCTTTAACGGCACAGACTTTCATCGTACCCCTAACGCTATTCATAATAAGGGCAGCAAGAGCTTGACCCTCCACTTCGGAGGCCACCAAAACAAGAGGACGGGATTCCCTTGCTGCTAATTCCAAAGTTGGATAAATCTGTTCTACATGTTCCACCTTATCATCTGTCACAAGAATAAGAGGATTATCATACTCCACAGTACCTGTTCTTTCATTCGTTATAAATGAGCTTGCAAGGAACCCAGTGTCCATTCTAAAGCCTTCTATGAGTTCCAGTGTGGTTTTCATAGACCTCGCTTCTTCAATGAGCACAGAGCCATCCTTACCCGCTTTATCAACGGCTGTGGAGATGAGTGTTCCAATAGATTCATCATTGTTTGCTGATATGGTTGCAATGTCTTTGATGTCTTCTTCTGATCTTATCTGTCGAGCAGACTCCTTCAGAGTTTCAACGATCTGTTGACATGCCATATCCATTCCTCTCTTTATTTCAATCGGAGAGACACCACTTACAATATATTTTTGAGCTTCTCTTATCATAGCTCTTGCAAGAACGGTGGTTGTTGTCGTTCCATCTCCTGCTGTGTTGGCTGATTGTTCGGCGGCTTGCTTTACAATCTGTGCTCCAACGTTTTCAACGGGGTCATCAAGCTCAATGAACTTGGCGATGGTCACTCCATCTTTTGTTACGACAGGAGTGTTCTGTTCTTTGTGATATAGAATCACGTTGCGTCCTTTGGGACCGAGAGTGCTTGCTACGTTATCAGCAAGAGTGTCGATACCTCTTAGTAGGGCTTCGGACAAAGCACTACCGTTAGAATAAGTCTTATTCATTTGGCCTCCATGTTAAACTTATATATATATTATAACCGCTTTGGGTTCATTTGTCAAGTTATTTTTTTGTTTTTCTTTTGATGTCTCTCATTGTTTCGGCAATGAGTTGGTCGAGGGATGCGAACTTGGATTCTTTCAAAGCATTGAACACACCAGTTTTATCACCATCTCCTTCTAGAGAAGTCCCCAAATTAGCATAATTTCTTAAAGCCTCTGCTGAATTGAATGTTTTGTCGTTTTTATCGTCAGACATTACATAATCATCTAGATTGGCTTTTAAGTTAGACATATATGTAATTGCTTTTTCAAGATCTTCGTTTATGTCCTTGACTATTAGACTTGAAAAGTCTTCAAACTCATTTTTTTCTAGGAACACAAAATCCATTGTAGCTGTTGGTGTTAGTCCATCAACAGTTATAGAAACTCTTGTTTTTGAACTGCTGTAAGCTGGGGATTCTGAAGTAATATTTGTTCCTGCTGGTGCATAACGAAAAGCGCCTCCTATGTTCTTTATATCTACTAAATACAATAGAACTCGTCCTGTTCGATCTGTTTGTTTTGTCTTTGTATATGTCCCTTTGTTAGGGTCCATAGTTTGTTTAACCCCGATGACGTATCTTATTGTGACATTCTTTTTCCAGTTTTCAACATTTTGAGAAGTGTCGCCTTGTTGTAAAAGCTTTGCACTACCTTCCATCCCACCTTCTATCTCAAAATCCCCAGCACCATAGGAAGCACCTATTGCTGATCCGAACGCCATAAAAGCTAGAAATGATTCAAAAACCCAACCAGCACTTGAGGCTTCAAAAGAATAAAGAATTTGTTGCATTAGGTCTAAAGTTATAAATTTAGAAAATTTTTCTTTTGCTCCTCCAGTTATACTGCCTGTTCCACTAAGAAGCCCTTTTACTTCATTCACATATCCAGCAAATTTAGTCAGTCTATCATTAAAATTATTAGTGTTTGGGAAAGCGGATTGAAAAGCTTTAACCATTTGGAAGTCAACTTTTTGTGTACCAGCAGCTGATCTTGAAGTTATGTTGTATCCAGAAGAAACCCCTTGTGTTGCTCTAGTTCCACCACCAGCTGTTTTTTCGTATTGAATTATTTTTGTTATTTTATCTTTTACTTGATTAACAATATTTTTATCTGTTATATTTGCGGCTATTTTGGAATAAAATGATTTCAAAGCTGCGTCTAATTTATGACTATCACCTCCACCATCTTTCGGTTGCTCATCTTTATAAAAGACTTCAAAGTCTTGTGGCTCAAGAACGCTCTTTTCCTCTGCAAGTTTTTTCAAGTCACTTACTCTTATTTGTTGTTTTTTCAATTCTTTCGTAAGTAAGGCACTTAATTTTCCACTTGGATCTAAAACATCTAGAAACTGTTGCAAGTCCATAAGAGGATCAAAGTCTTTTTCTATGTTATCAAAACTAATCATTTTAATATTTGGCATGTTACCTTCTGAGGATGATTTGTTTTTATACTCTTCTCCTTTCTTTCGGTTTTTCTTTTGAGAACCAGTACCTGACTCTGGTGCTTCTATTATAAACTCAGTTAGTTTATTTTCGTACTCTTCTTTTGTAAGGTTTGTGTTGGCAGCAAACCATTCTCCAACTTGTGGCTGTACTAATTCGAATTTGGCACCTATCTTTGAATAAATTTCTCCAATTATGTACAAAAGGTTAAATTGATGTTTTTCCATTTCTTTTAAAAATGTGTTTACGTCAGCATATTTTATAACGTGATTACTATATTCTGGTAAAGCGGGTGCTTCACTCAACAATTCCGCAATCATTTCCTCAATTTTTTGTTCTGTTAATTTATCTGACATTTAGTAGTCTCCTTCGTTTATGTCTATAATTAGTTGTTTAAGGTCTAAACCGGCACAATCTATCTTATTCTTTTTTAAATGGAAATGCGAGATAAACCCACGGTAAGTTCCATTGACCGCTGTTCTGTATGTTGTGTCAGTATCTGGTGTCTTCAAAGGAACTCCAGCAGCCTCATGTACAGTCTTCATCAAAGCTTTAAGAGCTTCCAGTTGTACATCATAAAAGCCCAAAAATGGCTTTAGAGTCTTGCCGTGAACCTTTGCCTTATCCCACACAGGTCTCTCTCCGAAACCGTGCTTAACATACCAAGACTGGTGTTTAGGATAGTATGCGTTTGCTATCTCGACACCAACAGATGCTGCATTCCATTTGGAAGAGCCTGCATGATATCCGATATGATTCATATCAAGTGTTTGGTATATTGTGCCATCGTTGTCTATGAGGAAGTGAACTGAGAGCCCACGGTTCTGCAAGACTCTGAATGTTGACTTCGAGTTGAGACAGACGTCCCAGTGACATACGAAGTTCTTTATGTCTCTCTTCTCGACTACTTTCTTATAGCCCTTAGATAACTTCATCCCTCCTTGCATAAAGGGGAGAACGACCTTTGGCCAGTCGATGTCAAAGTAATCATTGTTATATATGATGCTAGTGTTCTTATGCTCAGGAACGCTTTCATATAGATATTCTAGCGAACCTTCTCTATCTGTCCATACTCTTCGGTATGTTCCGGGACCACATAGACCGTCGGCTTTGAGGCCAAGTGTCTTTTGATATGCTTTGATTGCTTTCGTTAACTCCTCATCGAAAGACGAACACCCGAACCAGTCGGGTGNCCATCCAAGACGAGAGGCAGAAGCTTCATTATAAAACTCTGCNTCCATTTAAATTACCTCATCTGCTAAGCCATATTCAACAGCTTCTTCTGCGGTAAGATATATATTCACCTTTTGATCTAACAACTTTCTAAGCTGTCTCTTTGTCAAGTCGGTCTCCGAAACAAGACATCGGATATAAGCATCTTGGATAGCTTGTATCTCTTCCATCTCATTTTGAAGATTGTGGATCGCTCCAACTGAACCAGCAGATACTGCATGGATCATAACTCGACAGTTCTTCATGATCTTTCTCTTTCCCTTGGTACCGGCAGCGAGGATAAGAGTTCCTGCTGACATTACCTTACCCATACCGATAGTCTCGATGTCACACTTCTTTTTTGCAAGTCGCATGATATCATAGATAGCCATCATGTCGTCGGCTGAACCTCCATACGTTGAGACATATATCTTCATATCATCTAAACGTTCTTGGTCTTCCTTCAACTTCTGTTCGGAGAGACTAATGATTCCAACAATCATTTCTGCTGAGCGTTCTTCGTTTACATCTCCATACATTAATATGGAGCGAAGATCTTGCTCACCACCACCGCCTGTTAGTGCTGCCATTAGGGCTGCTGCGGCTTCTTTGTCTTCTTGAGTCATCTCTTTGTCTTCGGCTGTTTCGGTTTCTTCAACCTCTTCTTTTATTGGAACAGGTTTCGCCTTCTTTCTCTCTTTCTTCTTACCTGTGTCTTTTTCTGTTTTACTCGGTCTTGTAAATTGTCTACTAAATTTCATTTGGCCTCCTTGTTGATCTTTAGTTCTTTATCTATCCATTCCATCATAGTTTCCCAATCATAGAACTCAACCAAATTGCTAAAGCTTTTTGGAAAGTTCCTAGTGATTGAGTCTACAATGTCTCTCTTCATGTTATTCATTTGAATCTCATGAAGTTTTACATGGTTTTCTTTCTCTATATCAGAGAGGTTTAGTCTCGCCAGTTCAATCATTCGCATTTCATGAACAAGGTAAGCAACCTCTACTATCCTTACTATCATATACACAACGTCTCTCAAGAGATTCCGAAGTAACATTACAGAATATCCGAGAGACATTACATAGGAGAATAACGAATGACACACCCAACCACAAAGATAAATGCAGATGTATAGTAATGCCTGTTCCACTTAGCCTCCAGAAAGTAAAAGGGTATTGACTACCCTTCTTATATTATAACACGTTTGAAAGTGTTTGTCAAATTATTTCTTTCCAAGAGCTTTGTTGAGTTTTGCTTGAGCTTGCTTTGCTTCAACAAGACGCTTAGCAACACGCTTAGCAACTTCTTTAACAATATCTTTTTGAGAAGGTTCGTAGTTGATTCCTTCAAGAGCTAATTCTAGAAGAGCTTCATCTTCGTCTTCAGCAGGTTCTTCAGCGCCCATATCCATTTCTGGTTCGTCAGCTGGCATGTCCATAGCAGGCATATCGTCTGCTGGGGCAGCTTCTCCGCCAAGAGCGTCAACAAGTGCTTGAATATCTCCGAGAGCAGCGATAGCTTTTTCTACCATTTCCTCTTCAACTTCAACCTGTTCGCCGTCTGCATCACCCATTTCCATTTCAGGTGCTTCTTCCGGAGCATCATCCATTTCTGGCATTTCAGGGGCTTCTTCTTCTTGCATGGGGTGTTCTTCTTCGTTGTACATCCCTTCGTTATAATCGCCTTCTTCCATTTCGTCACGTTTATATGTTCCCATTTCTTGAAGAGGCTGAATGCTTGCCAAGTTTTGGAAACGACGTACTTGGGCTTCTGATAAAAGTTTTTTAGACATTGATTATATCTCCTTAATGTTAATCTATTATAAATAGAAGCTAAAAGCGGAAAAGTATTATAGATCTGGATGTTCTTCGGCAATTAAATCAAAAATATTCTCAAGCTCATCATCTTTTATACCAAATTTTTTCATAAGATCATCTGATACCTTGTCTTCCTTGTCCAAAACCTTGGCGGAACGTTTCTGGCCGATGCTCTTGTTATCTTTATATTTGCGTATGTAATTCATGAAAGTTGTGTCATTCTCAATCATTCCCGTAAGACAAGCACGAAAGAACTCAGCCTGTGTGAGACTTTCTCGTTCAAGCTGAATTCTTAACTGTGCATGTCGTATATCTGTATCTACAAATACGACTTTCTTCTTAACTTCTGACATGTCTTAATTAGTTCCTGTAGAACCAAAACCACCCGATCCACGTTCGGAATCCGAAAGTTCTCCAACTTCTTCGAATTCTATCTGTGGGTAAGGTAAGATGATGATTTGCGCTATCCTATCACCTACAGTGTAAACTGGCAAATTGCGGGTGTTGATATCATATTTCATCATTATTTCTCCTCGATATCCAGAGTCAATGACTCCAACGGCATTTCTTAAAGAATGGGCCGTCTTAGAGATTGAAGAGCGTGGGAACAACAGTCCCACATACCCTTCGGGGATCTCTATGGCAAGACCTGTGCCGTAAACGTAATTGCCATGTTTGTCAAAGCTTTGTGTAACGGCATACAGATCCATACCGGCGTCACCGGGTTTAGCATATTTTGGGATAACTGCTCCTGCATCTAATCTTTTAACCTTAACTAGCATCTGCTTGCTCCGGTTCTGGGTTTAGTGCCTTCAACATAGAGTCAAATTTTATGAAAGTTAATCTCAAGTTGTTCATGGATGCCTCCATCTCTTCTTTGTTTAAGTCTCCATAGTCTTCTTCTTCGTAGTTTTCTAGATAAGAGTTGAAGACCTCAGACACACAGAAGGCTGCAACCGCTAAGTCCCCTTGGGTTAACAAGGGGGTTTCGTGTGGGTTTTCGTTTGTTACTTCCACTATTCACCTCCTGATGGTACGACCTGTTTAATAGAGTTGAATAGGTCAATAAACTCATCCATGTCAACATCATCTTTAATCATACGATGAATCTTAATAGCCATTCGCTGTTGTTTTGCGTCCAACCATTCGTTCTCTTTGTATTCTGCTTTGATGTCCTTCAACTGCTCTTTATACGGAGCCATAGCATCCTCTATTGCTTTTACAGATTTAATGAAGTCAATCATATGACCTGCCTCGTCCTTATCTACATCATCGTCGTCCCATTCGGCGACCATTACTATTTGTTCTTTATTGTTATTCCACATAAATCCTCCTTATTGGTTATTGTGTAATTGTAATATAACATGCCCTTGACGATTTGTCAAGCTTTTTTTGTTAAAATATTTCACCAGTGAAATCAGCAGTGATATCTTCAGAGTCTACTTGCTCTCCTTTGTCGATTACTATGACATATTCAACATTCTTTTTCTTATCAGCGTTATCCGCTTCAGCTCCACCAGCACCTATGCGAGACATAACGTGTCTATCATGAGACTGCTCGTGAAATTTGTAGTCCTCATATTGTGAGCAAACACTTTTCATATCATCATACTTTATAAGACCTTCGTCCGAATAAGAAAACACACAGTATCTAACTGGGAGTCTATCAATCAGTTGCTTGGTTGCTTCCAAGGCTGTTTTCTTGGAGTACCAAGGGCTTTTCATTGTTTTGTCCCAGTGTTCATTTGTTTTTTGCTTTACTCTGTCTATTCTTCTATTGGTCTTGAGGCTAACCTGTGGCTTGTCCCAACGAGCAATGCTATCCCATATATGATAATAAGTTGAATAGTCTGCTGCTGTGTATGGCGGATCGAGATATGCAACAGAGGCCGGTGCATAGGCCAATTTAAGTGCATCACCACAAAGGTGTTGGCCTTCCATACCTTCAATACTTGGAATAGCAGTTAAGACCAAATCTTTATGTACCCTATCTGATTTCCAACCTTTAAGGTAGGCTTGTTGAAGACCTACTGTATTGTCTAGCTTGTCAAGTGCGAAGATAAGGCAAGCAATAAGATAAGACTTTTCCCATGGCTCTATATTCATTGTCTCTATTTCATCTCTTATTGCATCTGCTTTGGCACCATTCTTCGGGTGCCACACTTTTATATTAACTTTTTCTTTCTCCATGGTGAAAGTCTTTGCCTTCTTTGTTTTGATTACCTTTACGCCTTCTTCTTCAACCTCTTCAGAAATCACATCATACACCTTCTTGTCAACTATTATATCAACATCACAATAGTTATTGGTCAACCAATCTGCTTTCGCTGGTACTAGGTTGAGTTGGTCTATGTATTGCTGGAGGTGGGAGACATCTCCATTGTTACATATAAACGCCTCAGAATACACCTCAGAAGCCCAAGATAAGTCACTAGTAGTGACATCATAGCCCCTCATTTTGAGAGCTTGAGCGACCCTTGTTGTGCCTGTAAACACATCAATTACTTTCATATCTTCTTTATCTAAGTCATCAATCACTTGCATGATCAATGGTAGTATCTTACTCTTACTTCCTAGATAGCGAACACCATAGGTTGTTATCTTTTCTTCTTTTTTGTCAGCCATTATTCATCTCCTTTAAATTTTATAATAAGTTTTTCAAGCTCGGCCCATCCAAATGTAATATGCACAGGTAAACCCTCTCTTTCTGCTTTTTGTTTAAAAAGGTGATATTCTCCAACATCATCGCAAACATCACCAACAAAAGCATAAATCAATTTGTGCTGATTTCCATAAACTCCATCACGTATTTTTTCTAAATCGTAAAAAACCTTTTCTTCAGTTGTGCCGTGGTTGTTTGAGCTTTTTAATTCAATAATGAGTCCGCCGCAAACATCAACGTATCCATCTGACTTAAAGATAGCTTCGTCTCCTTTTGCTCTAGTCTTAAGACACTTTTCGTGCCACCAACTTGGCTTTTTAAGATATTTTCTTCCGTTCATATCTAATCCAGCTTTTTCAAATTCTGACTTTCTATTGAGAAGTTGAAGACCTTGTCTTTTAAATAAATGCTTTAAAATGTCTTCCGATTTTGTACCAGCTTTTGCGGCACCATGTGTATCTAATTTTTTACTCATATTATCCTCCGAGTTTATAAATGTAATATAACACGTTTTGTTATTTTGTCAAATGTTTTTTTATATATTTTTTCTCAACCCACATTGGGCGATCACAAGTGAACCATAGGATCTTCATAACCTTCCACTCATTGCGGTGATCAATGATGATACCCAATGGTTCATTTGCTAGTGCATATTGCACCAACTCTCCTATCCTAAAAGTGACCATGCGTTGTCAACCCTCCCGTAAGTGCTAAAGCCCCAGTCTAATGAATACTTTGGTCTTAGCATGTACGGTCTATTGGTATAGATCACATCTTTATCTGGATCTACAGACCAACAACGTATTCTAGTCTCAACAGAGTTAGAGTCAACAAGAGTAATCATAAAGTAGTGCTTACCATTACGAGTCTTCTTCTTCTCAACCTTTCGAGGAATAGCCCAACAAATTTGCAAGTCGGAGTCATACTCTGAGATAGGAGGGACGAACTTCTCCTCTAGTCTGTTCTGTATGTGGTCGGTCATAACCATTGAGATAGGGAATATACCTGTGAGACTTGCATAGTGTTCTATCTTCTCCTCTTGGGTAAACGAACCCTCGGGACGATACTTCTCAATGTTCTCATCTAGTTTCTTCTTAGTTCTCGGCTTGTCGACACACACGGCAGACCAGAAGTGTCTGTCACCTGTGAAACGTTCATCCATAAGATCATCTAATGCACCTGCTCTACACAGCACATCGAACGCTTTCTTGTTTAATTTATTGTACTTGACCTCAGAATGAAACAACATCTCTTCGACAGTATTAAACGGTCGATGAAGAAGTATTTGTTCAAAGGCAGAGTCGCCAAGACCCTTGATACCAGTCAACGGAGCAATAAGTGTCTCATCATCTTCGATACGCCAAGTATCTTCTGAATAATTCACATGCAACGGCTTGATCTTGTAGCCATGTTGTTTAGCAAGGTTGATTGCTTTCTCTTTACGAGACTCTGGTTCTTTATCCAAGAATGAAGCAGTCCATTCGGTTTGGAAATAGGTGCAGAGCC
>JGI24006J15134_10001532_pt1 | contig 13119 bp, 3 predicted proteins | sample LinPmetageLP53_FD_15134 | JGI IMG/M metagenome (IMG submission 15134) | reverse complement strand
AGCTCCTTGCTTCCTGTCATAAAAACGACAACCGTCATAATATACTGCAATTCGTTTTTGGTTGCTATTTATCTGACCGTAACCTCTTGGACTAGTGCCAAATCGACCCTCTGCATCTGTATGGTAGGTATTTTCATACCAAAAGTACACGTCATTTCCATCTGGCTGTAGGCGCTGAAGTATCGTTTGTTCAAAACAAAGATTTTTAAAATGCAGAGCTTTTGACTTTATTGAAGTATAAATTTCTTGTTTGATTTCGGGTGTATTTGGATCATTGTCGTGATCCCATAGGGCGGTCGTGTGTAATATAACTTGATCGTTTGGATCTTCTTGATTTAATTCTGGACTAGCACTAATTGTCACCCATGCCTCATTACCATTGGCAGTACCTAATTCATTAATATCATACAGACCTGGTTCGGTTAGTATTATAGTCGCATTTTCGAGAGAGAATCTATTTGCGTTCCATGCGTTTTTTAAAGTGTCGTATGGTTGAGTTATGGTTCCAGGTCCAGTAGAAGATCCAGTCGATGGTGTGACATATAGCGTTGGAGCATCTGAGTATTTGTTTGGTCCCCACAAGAACATCGAGTGTTCACCTTCACCAAGAACCGAAGAAGCTTTACTCGATGGGACATTTGCTACTCTTTGTAGCAAATGAGTTGGATTTCCTAGATAATTTTCATGTGGGAAGTCTGTACGTGTGTTCTGAAGAACGAATGGTGTTCCTTGATCTTTAGGATATACTATCGCACGAATTTCAACTAGTTGATCTCCACTGGACATATTGAGATTTACTGAATACTCACGATTGCCTGTTCGTGAATTTCGTGTCATTTTATTTACGATTACTGTGTCACCACCGTTTGCTTCAAATTCTACTCTGTCAATTCCATTTGCATGGAAAGTAACGACACCGATTTCAAATCCACCCGAAGGAACAACCTGCATAGGAATGACATTCCATCTTGCCATGGGTAAACTCCCCTGATCTGCCGGATGATTACCACCATCAGAATAAGAGTCTGGCTGTTCTGTGTCTGTCCATTCCCCTGGCAGTAGAGAACCTACTTCCAATAAAGGCACATCCTCTGTAGAAACAAATATAGATCCATCTCTGCTTACTGTTGTGGACTCATTTGTATTAAAAGCTGATATACTAGAAACCCAATTTGCAGTAGAATCTACTTCATCCTGTGCAGTTGTATATTCTATTCTATACAGGTCTCCAGTTAATGTACCAGACGCACCAGTGTCAATTCCGTTTATGGTTATAGAACCTTCAACAGAACTGTAGTTTCCTATTGTTGCCTCTAAAACTATGGTGTTTCCGGGAACGATTGTTCCACTAGTAGAAACTGCATTGTTCACTATAATAGTAGGAGTTTCCAATACATCAACTATACCATCTGTACTATAAAATACACCAACAGAATCAAAATCATTAGTTAGAGTTACATCTAGACTCCATGTCGTGTCGCTCTCTATGTTTGCTATGGTATGAGTTAGATTTAATGATGTTTCTCCGGATGACAATGTAGTTGTTTCTACAGTATCTCCATCCACCACTATGTTTGCAGTTGCAGTTCCATTTGCGTCCATGTTTACCAGATCTATGTCAATCACGATGGTATCATCATTAGTTAATACTACACCCGGAGCTGTGGTTGTGGGATTTACGTTTATTCTTGGAAGTTGTTTAATAGTACCAGATCTAGTTTCAAACGGAGAGAATCCTGAAGAATTACCTACAACTATTGAGTAACTCCAGGCTACATTTTGATCTATATCGTCCTGAGTAACAACATAGGTTAGTCTATAAAGATCTCCAACGAGTTCTGTTGCATTGGTTATGGTTTCTGATGCAACTGAGTTTCCATCTATGTTTATAGATGTAGTAATAGTTCCACCAATATAATATTCTAAGTCTGCCTCGAGGATTATTTCATCACCCACGGTGACTTGAGCATCTTGGGCTGTAGAAAAATCTGTAATTGCTATAATTGGTATTTGTTCTATAGATCCAGATCTTGTTTGTACTAGAGAATCTCCTGCAGGATTACTAGCACTTATTGTGTAACTCCAAACTGTTGGGCGATCTATATCGCCTTCTGTCACAACATAGTTTAGACTGTAAACATCTCCAGCTAGTTCTTGTGCGTTTGTTATTGTTTCTGATGCAACTTGAGATCCATCTATGCTTATAGATGCAGTAATAGTTCCACCAATATAATAATCCAATTCTGCTTCAAGAAGTATTGTATCACCTATAGCAGCTTCATAGTTTTCTTCTGTCGAATCATCAGTGAAGACTATAGTCGGAACTCCAAATACAGTTCCACTAAATTCTACAGTCTCTGTGTTATATGGTTCATTGAAAGCATTATTAGCAATAGCTTGTACCTGACTGCCCGGTGGAGTTTCTGATGATAAATCCACAGAAATTGTTTCTGAGTCAATGTATTGTAAATTACTAAAGTATTCAGGGGGTGAGAATGGTAAAGTACTAAACGATACAGATTCTGTAAAGCTAGGCACTGGATTTACATTAGTTCCGTCCCATCTTAATTTTAAGTTTATGTTCTCATTTCCTGAATATAGATCGTCATCATTTTCGAGTTCCAATCTAAGATTGGTTGCAGGATTAGTTGCAGATTCTTCTATTATTACAGCATTTAATTCTAGGTAACCTAAAAGTTCAAACCCCCCACTAACCAAGTTACCAAGCTCCCATGTGTGAGGAAACTTATTTACTACTGGATCTTCTTCTATTGCCCAGAAGTAGTAAACCTTAAGATTTATTTTTTGATCAGCAATAGCACCGTCATCTATTTTTACCTTCAAGGTTTTTTGTGTATTGCTTTGAATACTACAATTTATAGCTGACTCTGCAGGAGTACCTAGGTAAGCGGGAGCATCTTCCACTAAAATACATCCGCCGGTGTTCACATCATCTTTCTCTATAAATGACACATCGTCCGGGAATGGAGTATTGGTAGTTGTTATGGTTATATCTACAACATTTCCCGGATAAATTTCATTTGGATCATATTCAAGAGCTACTCCCTCGGGTGGTTCTGATTTTGTAATCGGTCCAAGATCAATTGTCACCGTGCTGTCTTGTCCAGCGTCTGGTGATGGATCTGTTAATTGCACAGATAAATTAAATGTCTCCCCGACATCTTTGTCTTCAAAAAAACCAAGTTCCCCTGAAATATCAAATAGGTTGCTGATTTCCATTCTAAAATAATGATCACCGTTGCTGTCAAATTTAGGGTACTGATTAGCAATGGTTGGACCGAACGGTTTTATTATGTCGGAAACTTCCTTTCCATCTATTCTAAAAAATTCCGCTTCTACTCCATCTATTAAATATTTAATTGGTAGAATAGGATCGTTGGCAGAAGGATATCTGTAGGATCTATAGTCATCAGTGTAGGTAGAATATAATTTAGGAGTAGGATCACTAGAAGTAACTTTGGCTATTAAAGGAGAGGGTGGGTTCGTGTAAGGAACATCTGTATAGCTAACTTGTCGTTCTATCGTAATGGTGTTAGTAAGATCGTTTTGTGTCGAACCTTGTTTTACTAAGTTTTTATTATTAAATTCTACATCAATTTCATTTGATTCTAGAGTATAGTCTATATCTTCATTGTCATCATCAACAAATGATGATTCTACTTTAATTGAATGATTTGTTAATGTAGGGACTAAAGTTTCGTCGTCAGTGTCTGAGCTTCGATAATCAATATCGGGATGTTCCCAATCAAATTTTATAGTAACAGTATTTAGATCTATAAACTCTATGTCAGTCAATCCCGGAATATCTATCTTAGTAAGAAGAGCAGTTAGTTCCTGTATGTTTTGTATAAATCTAGCTCCATTCGATTCTGTTAGATATACAAATCCGTGTTCCTCTGTATTGACCCAAGTAGAAGTTCCACTGTCTCCGCCGTAGACAAGGACATAATCGGTATTCGCAGCCACTTTTGGATTTCTTCCTCGTGCGATATAGGCAGATATAGATGAGCTAACACTACTAACTCCTGAGAGTGTTCCTTCTGTTTCTTCACCTGAATTATATGCAATTACACATCTTCCTTGATTGTCTAGGAACCATAAAGGATATTGTCCACCGGGAACAGGAGTAACACCTTCTTCATCACGATACTTTGAAAATTTAGTTATGGGAGGTATTCCTGCGTCTGACATTTTAGTATACGTAACACCACCACTGTCCAAAGGAATCACCTTCCAACCAAGTTTATATCGATAATCATCAGTGTCGATAACTCTTTCCATTTTCTTTATTGTGTCAATTTCTAATATAAGAGAGTCGTAATTTCCACGGGGATCTGTTGTGTTTGGGTAATACCTACTGTCTCTTATTTCGGCTGGTGTGAATCCGAGAAACGGATCAGTTGGATCTGTCCAGTCTTCTGGATTACCTGTTCGAGGATTCGTCAGAGATCTTCTCATCTGGGAAGGACTTTTACATATGACTTCCCACATTTCTCCACTTGGATTCATAAAGTGTCTTGTCACAGTGGCATCATTTTCTGGAAATGGACTACTTGTACTGTAAATAAGAAAGTGGTATGTGAATAATAAGTGGGTATCTGCTATGGGAACAGCAGAACCAACATTGTTATTATAATAATTGATACGCTCTGGAACTACATTAGGTGTTCCATCCTCATTTAGTTTTTCTATATTATTTTTATCTTCCCAATGAAATAAAGGAAAGGTGCCGAAGTGATCATAACCACGTCCGTAGCTTCGCGGAGGAACACTGGCTTGATACCAAGGAGGTGTTCTCTCTGCACCCATAGGAGCAATTGATTTTTCATTAGTGCTCCATCCTACTGGAAGTGTCTGTCCAAGACCTTGTTCAGAGGCGCCGTCTGTATAATATTGCCAGAGATCTCTATTTGCCCAGTCGTAGTCATATATGTCATAAAATGAGGGATTATAATCATATCCAAATATATACATCTGCTATCCTCTGTATTTCATAAACCATTTCGGTAGTAGTTTTCCGGCTGAAACATCCGGAGATTGAACTTTTACTTCGTCATCATATATATCTGCCTTTTCATCATTGTCCACATCCGTGGTTATGTCTAAACTTATCGTAGTAAATATCTCTCCCAATAAACCAGTTATTTCTACTGATGGTCTGCCGTAAACATCAGTGACTATGACTTTAACTGCAAGAGCTTTTCCTAAGTCTGCTACTTGTATTGTGTACGATGAATCACTTGAACCTGATTGAAGTACAGTTCCGTTTTGATCAATGAATTCATATTGAATTGTGTATGGTGCTTCACCACCAGTATATTCGGGTATGACTTGTATTTCTTGACCTGGGTTGAAATTTCCAGTAAATTCTATGGCAGTTATTTCTGGAATGGTAGGTGGTAATTCAATAGCGTCTGTATCAATCGCTAAAGATGCCGATCTTTCATCGATGTCTTCAACGGTTGCTTCTACAGTTATACTAGTGCCTACCATCTCATTACCCGAATCTATTGTATATGTCGAGAAGGGATCATTGCTATCAAGATCTTCTTCAAAATCTCCTTCACTATCGGTAAACCTGAAATCAAAAGTAGGACTGTTTGGATTACCACCTGTGTAATTTATTGTTGCTGTTATAGTTTGACCGGGATATAGATTTCCATCAATATCAATACTCTGAATTGCAATAGGATCATATGCGTCCGAAATAATACCTTTATTTACTCGGAATGTATTAGACACCCTGCCATCTGTGTCAGTAACTTGTACTTCTACATTAAATATTTTTCCTATCAAATCAAAGTCTACTGGTATATCATAGGAAGGACTATTAGATGATTGAAGAGTTTCTTCATTCGCATTTGAATCTCTGGCAACAAATCGATATTCGACTGTAGGATTACTTGGATTGCCTCCTGAATAATTTACATTAGTAACTGTTACAGTTGTTCCTAGGAGAGGATAACCATCAACACTTACAGATGTTATGTTTGGAGCTGTGTACTGATCTAGTATTCGACCAAGCTTCGAAGTGTAAGGCTGAGACTCTCTGTCATCAGCGTCAGTAACTTGTACTTCTACACTAAATATTTTTCCTATCAAAACAAAGTCTACTGGTATTTCATAGGATGATCCATCACTAGTTTGTTGAACATCATCCACAAAGAATTTATAGTTAACAGATGGGGGATCGTTTTGATTACCTCCAGTATAATTTACTTCAGTAATTTCTATAGTATCTCCTAATTTAATCTCCCCAGTAAATGTGAGACTTTCTATAGCTGGCGTATCTAAATCATCAATAACTCCCAATGATTCTGTTTCTATGTTAGACTCTCTACCATCTGCATCAGTAACTTTTACTAGTACAAGCAATATCTTACCCAATAATTCATCATCTTCTTCACTGTCGGGAGTAAATCCTGGTATATCATAGGAAGCCTCGTCAGATAATTTGAGACTTTGCTCAGTTCCATCTGAATCTCTAGAGACAAATTCATACTCAAACACAGGGTTGTCTGGATTACCTCCAGCATAATCCACGTTAGTAACTGTTACCGTATTTCCTAATCTTGCTGCTCCAGTAACTGTGATAAAGTTTATGACGGGGTTGGAAAACTCGTCTGCTACCAAACCTATGGGTAAAAAGAATTCATTAGACTCTCTGTCATCAATATCAGTAATTTTTATTACTACAATTAATTTCTTACCTAAATCATCAGGTGTCATTGTATATGAAGAGCTAGTGCTATCCTGAAGACTTGCTCCTGTGTCATCCACAAAGTTATATTGAATTACAGGAGTTTCTGGATTTCCTCCAGAGTATATTGGTGTAACAGTTACAGTGCTATTGACTCTCGGTGATCCTGTAAATGTACCTCCAGATATAACTATAGCAGCAAATGCATCTATAATTCTTCCTAGTTCCTGTTCTTGAAAAGAAGAACCAAATTGATTTATGACCGTTAGTCGTGTTGTCAACTCTTTGCCGAAATCTTCTTCCAATGGAGTAAATTCAACAGTATCACTAGCCGATATTACCTCTCGCACTACGGGATCTGCATCAGGATCACTTGGATCTGTTAATACAAATTCGAAATAATAAGTAATCGCCATTAAGTTAACTCCGCTATTATAGTTATGGGTGTATTATATCTAAATTCACAATTTGGAGGAGATGAATTTCCAGGCGGACATACGCCATTCTCGAAACTAAACGTATAATTTCCCGGAGGAGTCGTGGTGCTATCAAAATCATTACACTCACCAACCACACATTGCGGTCTATACACAGGTGGATCAGAACCAAGAACGTAAGTTATACAACAATTTTGTCCCTCTGGACATGGAACTGGACATTTTTCACAATAAAGAATATCACCATCTTCANCTGGCAGTCCTACTTTAGGAAGACACTGACCAGTCAGAGGACAGCAGTAATATCCCGGTTCGCATAGATTTCCACATCTAGGATCGGGGATGCCTTCACCTGAACTTGGTTTTCTGATGAATCCACATTTGGGACCACCTTCACTCGAACCATCTTTTTGTCCCAGGCTTCTTTCACACAATGGACCAAATGAATTGTTTTCTCCCGCTTGACTTAATTCACTTCCACAACATGCACAGCAGTCGTCCGTTGCAAACCCTTTACTTGAGTTCTTTTTGTGTCTATTTATTGGTAAGTGATACCATTGATAATCACCCAAACCATTTATGTTTGTGTGTGGATTCTTTTTGGGGTTTAGAATTATTGTTGCAGGTATTCTTATTTCTATATCATTTTCTTCATCTGGTGGAGTCACCGTCAAAACCATATTCACTCTTTGACTGGGTTCAATAACTCCTTCAGGTGGAGTAGAAGCAGTTACTTGAGTTTCCATGTCTCTACCGAACACTAGGTCACAACTATTGTCTATAGCACAGCCGGGAGTACCACAACCACCATTTATTCCATCTGTACATGTTCCATTTCCCGGAGGACAACCATACTGAAGTAAGTTATTGTCTACTGGATCTCCGTCTACTGTTTCAAATCTAATACAATTTGCAAACTTTGGATTTGCGTTAGATGAATCTCTTTGATAAATGCTATGGATGCAATCTGCATAAAACTCTATAGAAACATTTATACCACCTGCAGGTGTGCCTTCGCCATTTATATCAATAGTAACTCCGTTTATACTAGGAATATAACTAACTTCTCCGCCTGATCCAACAATTACGACTTCTTCCCATGATATGTCATATTCCGCACAATATTTTCTGCAAGCAGGACCGGTCCATTCTTCTTCATTTTTATCTGGACATGGAACTCTTAAGAAAAACGCATTATTTTCGTATTGACAGTCATATCCGATTCCGTCTGGGTTTTGACTGTTAGGATCGTATCTGAACCCTGTGTGGATCTGTTTGAACCATGCACCATCACACGTTTGTGATATTGCCATATTTGAACAGAAATCTTGCGATTCCGAACCAATACTACCAACACCACTGTCTGCGGGTTGACACGAAGCACCACCAAAGTTACCAGTCGGACATCCAGATCCACATAGAGATTCGAGTGGTGGATCACATGGAACAGTTCCGGCTGGACATGCTGCCTCTGGTGGGAATGTTCGTTCTCCATATAGATCACAATTATTACACGTACACTTGTCACATGGAGGAGCACAGCCTGATGGATCCTGACCACAATCACGGTTAAATTCTCTAACACAACGATCGTCAATACATCTACCTACGTAACAGGGTTCGCCAGTTGCACAGTCAGCATCAGTTCTACAGCCTACTGGCTGCACAATTGGTGGATCCTGCTCCTCTTCCTCTTCCTCTTCTTCTTCCTCTTCTCCAGGATCTCCTCCATCTGTAGGTGGATCTTCTTCTGGATTGATTATGATTGTAGGACCTTCTCCACCACCGTCTCCTGGATCTTCTTCCAACGGGGGTTGATCATCACCTCCTCCTGTTCCATCATCAACATCTCCTGGTCCTTCTCCACCGATTCCTGCAAATCCTTGATTATATCCACTGGTTTCACATCCACAGCAACATTGTCTTACGGGTTTTCTGTATGTTGCCTGTGGGAATGGAGCTGCACTGAAACATCCTGGTCCGCCACCGGGTGATATATTACAAGATTCATTTGGACCTCCTACTGATCCACACGGCGGTGCATTGCTTGGTGGTACATTAGGATCACATGCAGATGTCTGACAGCCACATCCAGAACCAAGTCTAGGGACTTGTGGGAAATTCTTACCATTTCTCTGGTTCATATCTCCGGGACAAACCCATGTCCATCCGCCAGGTCTTCCATAGAAGTATTCATACTCTGTTGTATAACCTACCTGACAGGGATCTCCGGGTGAGTTTGGAAAAGTTTGATCCAATTCGTCGAAACAATCACCCAGTTCTGAAGATTCACTGGTACACTGAAAAGTACATTCATTTAACGGTGCAGTAGGACCCGTTTCATTTATAGCTTGTACTGGCTGACAATTTCGTAGTACAGTCCAACTAGTTGTTAGCCGAGAAATTTGGTTGTTGTCAAATAGATCCTGAAGAGTTCGAAGACCATCACAATTTACCTCAATATATCCAGGAGCAACATTTGTTAGTTCGGTACACTCAACATCAAAATTGATCCCAAAACCTCCGGGTGTCAAAACATTATCACATGCTTGCTCAGACATCTCAAGACAATGTATAGGACTTCCTTCTGAATCTTCAGGACCCAAAGTACCGGCTTTATAGAAACAACATGATCCTATTATTGCATTTTCTATTAAGTCACTACAGCTAGGGAGTTCATTTCCTTGATCGTCTTGCATGGTACATCCGGAACCGAAATCAGTTTCCGGTGTGTGTTGTCCACCAAATCCTATTTCACATGCAAACTCAGAAATGTTCGGAATACAGAGAGTGCTAGGGAAACAATAGGTGCCGCCAAATTCAAAAATTTGTCCAATACAGCCTCCGTCTTCATCACCCCAACAATCCACACCTTCCATACCAAACAATTCTTTTTGTCCGGGACCAAAACAGTAACAGTTATTTCCAGTAACCTCACCACCAAAACAAGAATAGTTGCTTATATCTTTTAACTGAGCCTGAGTAGCTTGATCTTTAGGTATCCCTGTAATATCTTCATCCCAAGTCGGTATGGACCAAAGATTGCATTCAGGATCTGTACATCCACACTCAGCTTCTCCTTCAAGTCTACCACCAGAAGAAACACCACAGTTTCCAAAAGGGTTTATTATTTGATCGGTAGCACTGCCTTTATTAATACCATCTATATTTACACAACATCTTCCTTTATCAACTTCACCGTCACTCCCAGCTAAATGACTGAGTGGTTTTTTAAATATTCTATATGCAACCTCTTCGCCATCAGTTTCTGTTAAATTTGGATTGGGATCTGGAAGGATGTCTTCTTCTTCCATTATAGCAGTTATGTAGCTTGGTATCGGCCAGTCGAACTTACATGCAAACATAATATATTCAGCAGCATCACGTACATTGTATAAAGCTGTGAATTCGTTGTCTGGAGGCTCTGTTTCCAGTAGTCTGGTGTTTGTCATGATCTCATGAGAAAACACAGGAATGCCTGCACATGCAAAACCTATGAATTTAGGTGTTCTACAAGCAGCAAAGTGGCCTGGGTATATGTCAAGAGTGGTGGAACTGAAATTCGGATCCACACAATTAAAATCAGCATCTAATTGAGGACAAGTACCACAGTTTGGATCATCATCAGGACAAACATCATTCTCGTCAATAGAACTCCAATACCTCTGATACCACTTCTCCTTGTGGAAAACTGAAATTAAAGTTCTTCCCAGAGGCCAACCAAAGTATGGAGACTGTGCTTCTGATGGAGTTGCTCCACATTCACCAAATGAATATACTTGTTTTACTGTTATATCATCATTTGATACTGAAACTTCCCAGTGTGGGTAAAACTTATCGACACCGGCGAAAGTTGATTGAGCAACGATGTCCTGAAGCCAAAAATAATTTCCACCGTGTAGGCACTCTTTCTGCTTGAGTGTGTTTTCTCGACATCCATATCTGTGATCTTTTGGTCTCAACCAACCATAATTACTTGTTCTCCACCTGTCAACATCTAAATAGTCACCGATTATTTGCAGTTGTCCCTCTGTAATTGGAATTGGAGTAGAAAACACACCACCAAATGGTTGTATTAACAAGTTTGGTGCTTGGGCACAGTATGAGTAGAAATCCTTTCTACAAAGTACATCGGGGCATTGACCTACATTAGCACGAAAACTATTACAGCAACAAGGCTCTTCACTTCCAGCGGGATAAAGGTCGGGTCTAGTAGCCGAAAGATCTCTGGGGTTTGGTGTCAGGGGTAGTGTGTATAGGTTTTCTGCTCCTATAGACTTGCCTGGATCTGGATAGCCATCACCTCCCGGTAATCTTAGACCAGATGCAACATCTGATGTGTGATACCAAGTGTAAACTTGTTCGTCACTTGGACCATCTCCTCCGTCATAGAAATCTGCTAAGTTTGCACCAGGCTCGTCCCGTATTTTTCCACTAGACCAAGATGCATACCAATTGTAAATGGGAACTTCACCAAATGCACCATAACCTGTATTTTGGTTTGGACAAGTAATACAGCTAAGACAATTACCACCATCTTGAGGCCCTAGAATAGTGTCTGCTACCCAAGGAGATCTGTCTATTTTCACTAACAGCTCTTCTTGATTATCGTGACCACATACTTCCCAGTTGTCGAATCTATTGAACTCTGTATGAACAGGATTGCAAACATCAACATTGAGACCTGTCTTAGGCACAGCACCAAATCCAGTGAAACATGTTCCTAATGTATCTGGACTATCGCAACAGCAACTTGATCTGTACCTATGACTCATTCAGCCTCTCCATCTATGACCACTCATGTCATTGCCCATTTGGTGTCTATCTGGAAGACCATTATTGATCTTATTCATCACTTCACTCCACATACCATCAGTTTTCTTGTCTGGTGTTAGTGTGGTGTCAACATTGAGACCTGGGAAGCCTGCAACATCTTTCTTTACTGTACCTGATTCATTGCAGTGGGGACATTTTTCTTTGCATGGCTTTTCTCTGTTTGCCATTGTCAGATTCTCTTCCCACTTTTCATCACACTTTTCACATTTATAGTCATACATCGGCATAGTTTATTCACTCCTTGATATTACTATATATTTAGTCTGGGAACACCTCTATTAGGAAAATAACAATGAAAAATGAACTTTTAAGTACAGTTTTAAAAGAACTGAAAAGTAAAAAATCTAAATCTTGTGGATGTGAGGACATGGAAGAATCAATTCAGTCGTCAGCAAAGTCTATCAAGTCACAAACAAATAGATTTCAACACCCAGGCGCAAGCATGAGAAACAAGTGTGGTAAATTTACTGAAGGTAGTGAATTACACCAGCAGTGCATCTATGATGTCATGAACCAAGGGTTGCAGGAAGTATATAAAGCTGCGATCCATGAGACTGTCAGCAAAAGAATTATTACTGGACAAGAAGATGTTTCTGAAGATGTAAAAGTTGCAGAGATTATCCGAGGTGTGAAAGATCTACACGGTCTCATTGCATCATATAAGAGTATTGATGATAAAAAGAAAGCCAAAAAAGAAGACGATGATGATGAAGAGAACGGTGATGTGAATGAACAAATGGCTCCTCCAAAGTCAGGTAAAAACATCGGTATCTCTCAACGAGGAAAAACCAAAGGTAAACGAGTAGCTGATGTAGCAGCACCACTTCCAGGCACTCCTGAGTATGATAATAATCCAGAAGTGTACAAGGCGATGCAAAGTGCCCTTAACGTAGCAGGTGCTGCACCTGGAATTGGCATTCCTGCCGATTTAGCTGCGACTGCTCACTCACTATACAAAGGAAAACTTGGAGATGCTGCTCTTAACTTGGCAGGAGTCCTTCCCGGTGTAGGAGAGGCAAAAGCTCTAGGAGGCGTTCTAGCTGCTGGTGGTGTCGTTGGTAAAATTAAAACAGGTGCAAAATCTGCAAAACCAAGAAGTAGTACATTAGAAGCTACACCTAGACC
>JGI24006J15134_10001531_pt1 | contig 13123 bp, 4 predicted proteins | sample LinPmetageLP53_FD_15134 | JGI IMG/M metagenome (IMG submission 15134) | reverse complement strand
GGATAATTTGCACCTTGTATATAAACCTTTGGCCCATATAAATAAGTTTCTTTACTTGAGGATATAACTATTTCAGACGCGGACATTTCTAATAGCGACTGTGATGGAGCATGTATCCAAGCATTACCATTTCTAAAGTAATGTTTACCTGACGCAGCTAATTGGACGTTTGTACCGTCAAATGTAAAGTTCATTTCTCCATTTAAAGAATTTGCATCCGTAGCCGTAACTATCCTGTTATTTGCCCCATTGGATAAGTCAGTTAATGTAGATCCCCAAACCCTTGGGTCTATTTCGTCTGTTCTTAGTACACCATCACTATCTTTAATTACTACACTGTTGTCTACCCCATCTGTCATATCTGGGACAGCCAAGTGAGAAAACGAACCTGTTCCACTTGCACTTACTTCACCCGATGACGTTATAGATCCAGAAAAAGAATGAGTGTCGTCGTGACTATCACCAAATTGAGTACCACCAGCAGAAAACATTTGAGATGAAGTGTATGACTCTACAATATAGCTTCGAGCTACAATATCTCCACTAGCGCTTATTGAACCTGAAACAAATACATCAACTGAGGAAGTAATTGAAGTTGTTAAATCTTTCCAAAGATAAAATGATCCTATACCATCAGTTTTATATACGTCTCCACTATCTAATGTACCAAGAAGACCAGTAAGTGTTGATGATGTTGGAATTCCTTCCATTCTTATTTTTGGTAAGTCTCCACTTTGAGAAAGTTGAAACATAAATGAATTTGGAGTTACACTAGTTATTACATTGCCATCGCCTATCCAAACAGTTTTACCAGTTGAAGTTGTTGTGTTTCGTGATTGAGTTATATAGTGGGTGTTTACTTGCCAATCATCATCATTCCATGTTTGTAATATTTGAGAATAATTTGTTTTTACAGCCTCATTATTACTATCTAATCCAATCAGTACTGGGGGAGCCGCACTTGTAGGAAGGTCTGGTAAAAATAAAGTACCACTTCGAACAGCTATACTTCCAGAAACATCTAATTCATAAGCAAAAGAATTTGGAGGTGGATTTTGGTGGCCAATAAACGTACCATGAGAACCTGCATTTCTAAAGCCTTCGCTTTTTCCTGTTACTAAATGAAATCTAGATGTTCCACCTACACCAAAACTCATTACATTACCATTTCTTTCATGTATAGTAAAACTACCCTTTGTTGAACCACTCATGGTCACTCCACCTGGGTCTTGGTCTTCTACTTCGGTATATCCCATTATAGAAGAAGTTAAAGTGTTTGCATGGTCAAACAATATAAATGCGCTTCTACTATTTGGATATGACGAACCATTATTTGCAGCAAGGTGTAAAATAGATGACGAATAAGATTCAACCTTTATTGTTGTATTTCCTTCGTGACTTTCCTTTTTTAAGTGTAATGGATAATCAACAGTTGAAACAGCAAAATTACCTATTCCAACAGAACCACTATGGTATATGCTTTCAGTCAGTTCAGGCATTTCCATTACCATTTGAGCAGCTATGTGGCCTTGTTTTGCCCAATCATTATCACCAATTGGAGTAGTTGCAAAAAAGTTATCTATACTAGCACTTTGAATATATGTATTTGTAGCTACTAAAGTAAACCTATTTTCAAATTGAAGATTGTGTATTTCTGAAACATATGACGCTTTTTTATGGTTTGCATTATAAAATTCAAACCTAAAATCAAGAGCATCCATTTCCCTAACATTTGCCTTTGGTGTAGGAATAAAACATTCAAAGTGGTGGGGTGTATATCCATATTGGTCATATGGTTTAACTGAAATTTCTGCTATAAACCATAAACCATTTTCTACCTTAAACCTTAGGTATCCAAAACCAGTTGCGTCAGCTTGGAATGTGAATTTTACCCCTTTAGATTTATTTTGATCTAATGGGTCTTCTTCGTCTATAAGTTGATTATTTTGTATATCTGAAATTTCTCCAATTAATTTACCAATATCAAATGTTGAATCACTCATGGCTTCACCATCAATATATAGTCCTAATTTAGGAGCACCAAGTTCTCCACCAGGAGCATTTACGCCATAAGCTTTAAATTCTACTTGGTAATATTGGTCTTTTTGCATTAACATTGGTACAGTAGAATCTACAAGCCAATGATTTGTTGATGAAGATAAATTTGTTGCAGTTGCTACTGTACCAATCTGCAAGGAATCAACTATTGGGTTTAGTATTGCGTCAGTTTCTGCTCTAAAAACAGTTAAATCTGGGTTTGGTTGTAGGCCAAATGCTGATGAAGTCCAGTATAATCTTCCCTGTGTACCATCAATAGATGAACTAACACCAAACTTAGAAAAATCTCCAGCTGAGTGTCTAGTTACGGATGACTCAGACTGTATTAGCATTTCTTGAGAAACTACTGGAGTATCTGCTTGTAGTTGAAACTCATTTGCTGACTGATCACTCCTAATATATGTTTTTATTCTTGTGACATCACCTGCAAGGGGTGTAAGTTTATCAAATGTTATTTTTGCATATGATGTTAAAAATTCGTTACTTCCACTAGCTAAATCATTACTCCACGATACAGGACTTTGGGCCCAATCAAGTCTAAATTCACTTAAGTCAAATGATTGGTGAAGCACTTCTTTTTGGTTTTGTCTACCTATACCTTGGAAAGTTGTATGAGGACTATTAACCCTCATTTGTAGTGGAGACAATCTTTCTATAATAAATGTATTATATGCCCCTTGTAAACTGTATTCTTGAGAACCAGTATCTAAATCTCCTTGGCCGTCTCCATCTTCTAATTGATTGTATATTGGAGGACCATATGGACTATTGTTTGAGCTTGGAAATGGATTAGTTGGTTTTGGAAAAAATATAGTACCACCAATCATATCATCGGTAAACCCACCAAAATCTGGATTTGATTCTGCAAATATATAGTACTTGTTTCCCTGTACAGCGTATTTTATACTAGCAGACGTGTTTTGTATACCAACAGATCCAGTGGAGCATAGTGTATATGTTGAAGCAGTATTTGCAGCTATAGTAGAATATGAAGATGTTAAAGAATTATTATAGTGTAATGTATGATATGGCCTAAAAACTTCTTCGACAACTATATCTGGGTTTTCAAAATATATTATATCTGATGAATTTCTTTTTTTAGGGTTACATTGTAGCCTTTTTTGCCAACGTATATTAAAGGTATTATAATATTTGTTTGGTATACTTTCTGATCTATCTAGATTTTTTCTTGCATCATATTGTACCCTACCCTTTGCAACACCCATTACAGTAATTGTTGCGTCTCCTTGAGGTACCCGTTCATCTATTTCTATAGAATAAATTCTTTCTAAACCGTCACCAATATAATCTGCAGTTCTACATGGTATCAAATTACCCATTGCATCTAGTACTTCAATTGCAATTTCACTACCAACAACTAAATTTTCAGTTGCCGTAAACGCCAATAGGTTTTTTCCAGCAGTTAGCTCGTCTGGAATTCTCGTAAAACCAAAATAGTTATACGAGGGTCCTTCTTCATGAATAAAAACCTCATATTGGTCTAATCCCAAATATGTAAAAGGTTCAAACCTTAGCGGTTCGTCGAAACGCAATATTGTTGCCATATAAAAACTCCTTTGTTATCAATATATAAATATCAATTAAGGGTATTATTTAGTACACTACTTGACTATAACCTTTAGTTTGTGTGATTTCTAATATGTTATCGGTAGCATCTTTCATTAAATCTATGTGAGATATTACAATCATAAAGTCAAAACTTAATTTTAAGTAATCAAAAAGAGAAAATATAGAATTTAAGTTTCCTGAGTCTAGGTTTCCAAATCCTTCGTCTATTGCAAGGAAGTTAGGTCTTGGTAAATTTGATACATTTATTAATGCAACCCGTATTGCCAAAGAGCTTACAAATTTTTCCATTCCAGAAGTCATTTCTAGGGCCCATTTTTCTTCGTTACCGTATACTATAAATGTATTTATGTTTCTACCATCTGTTTCAAATGACAACGAAAAGTCTGTTATTTGAGAAAGAATTATATTAACCTCTTCTTCGACGTAAGGCAATATTTCAGATATTAATTCATATGGGACACCATCTCTTTGGATTGCACTTAAGTAGTATTCATATGCCTTTAACCTTTCTTCTAAATCATGGGCTCTATTTATAGATTCTAGAATTGTTTCTATTGTTTTTTGGCAAACACTAATATCACTATACGATGTTTGAAGTTGTGAATTTACAACAGATAAACTATCCTTAATAGAATCTAATTCAGAATCTTTTAGGGTTATTTTTTCATTTATTTTAATATTTGAAATTATAGACCGCTTATTTTCATAATATTTGTCAATTGACCTATTTATTGATTTTTGTAATACTTCTTTACTAGCTATATTAGATTTTCTAGTTACTGTTTTTACCTTTATTTCTGATTGGTATTGCCTTATTAAAGAAATTTTTGAATCTAACTCTGTTAGTTCATTTGATTTCACAACTGATTGTTTTAAGCTAGATAACTCTAGTTCAAGGTTTGATTTATTTTCTAGTAATTTTTCAGTTTCCAACTTTAACTTGGGCAATTCTTGCCTAGCTGTTTCAGCATTTTTTACAAAAGAATTATCAGAACAATATTCACAGTCTGGATCATACTCATGGGTATGAAGTTGATTAACAATATCAAGCTTATTTTTAACCTTTATTTTCATTACCTCTATTTCATGATTTAGTTTTTGTAATAGTTTTTCTACTTGGTCGTTTCTAGTATAGTCAGCCTCTAGAGTTTTTCTATTATATGTTTTTAATATTTTAGCTAGCTTATAAAACTCTGACTTATTTTCTTCAGTATAATTTTCATATTTTTCTAATTTTGATTTTTCAGTTGATAAAGTTATAACTAACTGTTTGGCATCGGATTCTAGTGTTTTTACACACTCAGGTACTTCAGGATCTAATGGTATTATTTTAGACGTATATTCTATAATCTTTTTATTTACAGCTTTTTCACTTTTTAATAATATAGACTTTTCTTTCTCTATATTAGAATACTTAACCGTTAAGTCATCTTTTAACAATGTTTCAACATGTAATTTTGTATCAAAATCAGTATTCTTAAAATCTTTTAGTAAAACCTGTACGTCTTTTATTTCTTCATTTGCGTAGTGGTATAGTTCTTCAAAAACACTTATATCTAAAAACTGAGCTAGCAGATCCTTTTTCTCTGTTTGTGTTTTGTCTATAAATCCTGTATTATTGTTTTGTACGGATAAAGCCGTTAATGCAAAGTCGTCATAATTACCAAGATAACCTCGTATATTTTTATTTGTATATACACGTTGGTCACCATTTAATGATATTGGATTACCGTCTTCTCCAATCATCCAAAAGTTTACATCAACCCTTGCACCACCATCATTTTTTCGCTTACCCTTTCTTTCAATAAAATAGTCAACACCATCAATTTCAAAATTTAATTTACAGGTAAAATTATTTTTTTTGTTATTTATTACAGCGGCCGCCATTTTGGTCCTAGAACACTTATCAAATATACAATATGCTAACGCGTCAAGTATTGCTGATTTTCCTGCATGGTTAGGTGCAAAAATACCTATTGCTCCTTTCATTTTATCAAAATCAATAACATTGTCTTCACCGTAACTAAACATGTTTGAAAATTCAAACCTTTTAGGTTTCCAATTTATATTTCTACCTATTTCTACGTCTGGTAAAAGTTTGTTTAAATCTCTATTTATATTTCCAACTCGCTTAAGAATAGATTCGTCTACTATTGGGAAGTTTCTTTCTAGGTGTTCTGCGATTAGTTTATTTTGGTACTCTGCATCCCTGATATCCTTTGTTATTGCTATACTTCCTCTAGAATTATTAGATAAATTAGATAGCTTATCACCCTTTATTGATACGTAATCATGAACACTGCACTTTTTCCTAATATCAATCAACAGTTCCTTTATTTGGGCCTGAGTTGTATTTTCAGTTATAAACCTTAATCTTGGATACTTAGGAATATTGCTTATATTTGGTAATATGCCATCCTTTATACGTAAGGTATAATATCCATAATCATTGTGAATATTAAAAAATTCTGATTTTCTCGTTTTAATGTCCCATATAACATAACCGTGATTTTCAAATGTTTCACCAAAATTTTGTTGTATAAGAGATCCTGCGTATGCTATTGTTTCTCCCTTATTTAAGTATTGAAATTTGTGAATATCACCAAGCATTACCATATGGCAACCATCAAATGTTTTTAATGGTAAATTCTCATCTCTCACAGTATATCCAGCATCTGTTTTAGAATTATTTACTGCTCCATGAAACACACCTATTCTATTTTTTGATTTTGAGTCTTTTGCATTAGGCCATTTATTTGGATTATCTAAAATAGAATAAACAATAAAGTCTACATCAGCAATACTATATATTCCACTATCTCTAAGATAAAAAAGATTTTCATTTGCTAAATTATCTATTATTGGACTCAAGGCGTCTAACCTAGAAGGATTATTCAGGTTAGCATCATGGTTACCGGCAATAACAACAGTTGGTCTGATGTTAGCTAACCTGTTTAAAAACTCACTAACTATCTGTACTAGCTCAGGGCTAATATCTGTTTTAGTGTGTACTATATCTCCAGCAACATATATTAAACTATTTTTTGGCAATTGTTTTGCCTCCTTGTATAGTTTTCTAAATACTTGTTTGTACTCCTTATGTCTTTTGTAGTTTCTAATATGTACATCTGCTATGTGTAATATTTTTTCTACCGTTTTAAATCCTATATCAATATGCATTTATTTTATACTCTAATAATTTTTGAGGGGTTAATTTTTTTACGTTTTTTATTAATTCTGTTACACCATCAAATCCTAGCTCTGATGGATCTTTTTCTGGCAATTCAACAAAATATACAGATATTCCATTTGAATTAAAATAGTCTGCCATTGAAATTGCATTCTTCATTGCATCTTTGTCTAAAGCTATATTAACCCTTTTAACACCTTTTTCTAATATTTTTATTTTTAATTTATCCAATATTAATTTTCCAAATAAAGGTATAGCATTTCTTTTTACTGCTATTGCATCAAATGCTCCTTCAACTATAGTTATTGGTAAGTTCCAATTTATGAATAAATCAAAACCTATTATATCTTTAGAAACTGTTGGGTTTAAATGTTTAAAACTTACATTATAATAACTTCTACCAGTAAAAAAATTTAATGTTCCTGTTTCGTCATAGCTTGGAATAATAACCATTCCATTATATTTTCCTGAACCACAATAACCTATATTATACTTAAGAATATCTTTGGCTGTTAATCCTCTTGAAAGCAAATATGATAGAGCATTTTTTGCCTCAGGGTTTTTCATGTTAGATTCAGATAAAGGTTGGAATTCAGGTGGTAGTAATACCATTTCATATTCTTTATCATATTTTACAGATGATAAACTAGTTCCTGTTATTTTTGATAAAATGTTAAAGAACTTTTGATTTACCCGTAGTCTCTTAAATAGTCCAAATATTTTGTGGCCACCAACTCCACAAACCCAACAATGCCATTTTTCACTAATTAAATTTACATTTAACTTTTTCTTGTGGTGTTTGCAAAATGGGCAGTGAAAGGTTATCTCATTACTTTGCTGATTAAAATCTCCTTTAGACAGGATTGATTCTAGTAATTGAACTAATCTTAACTTATTCATGTAGTTAATATAATAAAAAAAATTGACTTGGTAAAATTATTAACTACTTTTTTCACTCAACCATTGTGTTGGTATTTCTTTGCTTGCCCAAATGATTTCATGTTTGTCACAAAAATTTGCATACGTTGTTTTACTACCCTTTCTGATTTTGCCATTTGGATTTTGAAAAACTATTCGTATATCTAATTTTGGATGTTGTTTTTTTATGAGTAAATGTTTTTTACGGTCTTCAAGAACCCATCGACCCTTTGTTTCAACTAATATACCATTAGGTAATGTAAAATCTACAGTATATTTATGTTGTGTTTCTGGTTTTATATAATCTATAACCGTTGTTTCATATTCAAAATTTGTTTTTGATTCTTTTAATTGATCTGCAACCTTGTGTTCAAAACCCGATCGATAACCATGCTTTATTGCATTTGATCTAGCCTTACTTATTCTTCTTGCCATTTATGTATTCCCTTATTCTATATGTAGTATAACCTAAAATTGGTGTACCGTAAATAATAGTTAAAAGACTTGGGTGCGGTTCACCACAAATACCCAATATGTGTCTAATCCATTCTATCATAATTTTTATGTGTCAAACTGTACAACTAATGTAGTATCGAAACCTTTATCTTTTTTAAGTGGTTTTGATAATTTTCCAACAACTAATAATTGACCTTCTTCATTATATAATCCAATAGTTGTTATATATGGGTGCCAATCTGTTTCTGATACGTATGGTGCAATTTTCTTGTCTCTAGAACCAGTAGCAGTTTTTTCTATAATTGATGGGTTCATAGTAAAATTATATTCACCACGCTTAACATTTAGTGTATATTCATTTTCAGTAATTACATGTGTATTTTTAAACGAAAGGGTACAGTGTTGAGCTATGTTTTCATATCCACCAGATGGGTGAGTTATTGCTATTATTCCGTGCTCGTAAAATGCATTACCAACATATGGAGTACCATTTGGTAAACGATATAAGAAATCAATTTCTTCTTGCTCTAAAGCTTTGTCGTGTATTTGAAATTCATCAAACGCTCCAGATACAGGTTGCATAAATTCTCTAACCATTTCTCTAGCTGGATTACCAGTATTTGGGTTTGTTATATATGAACCATCATTTGCAAGTATAAAGTCTCCAGAAGTTGTTAATCTTGATGCTATACCTATAAAGTAATCAGAATCATTTTTAGGATTACCAACATCAATTTGGCTTCTAGAACATTCGCATACACCATTTATATATAGTTGTATTTGTGAGTCTGTAGTTGAGCTAGATTTTTGGTATAATATATGCATCCAACTACCAGTCACAAGTGTTGAGGAAGAAACAGCATATGTTTGATAGCCGTCATTTCTTCTAGCCAATATTTGGCCAGATGTACCAATAACACCATCAGTTTGGGTCATTTCAATTGCATTATTGTTAGTACTTACAAGATCCCATCCAACAGTTGGAATAGCTGAACTACTAAATAATGGTCCAATAGCATAATTAAATTGACTACCACTTAACATTGCTGGAGGGTTACCATGGTCATGTGCAAAGGCTGTAAATTGTCCGTTTTCAGTATGTACAACTGATTGGGAGTTTGGTTGAACAAACCAACTTGAACTTGCCCAGTTATTTTTTTGATATGCACTTGTTGCTGAAGAAAATCCTGGTGGTACAATGTTAGTTTCAAATGTAGAGCCAGCTCGACCATTTATTTGTCTTGTAATATTTACATTGGGATCACCACTACCAGAAAGACTAAATGAAGGATGGTGGTCTACCGCTACCATAGACATAGATGTTATTCTTAAATAATCATATGCACCAGACATAAATGTGATTGATTGACTATGTGCTTGATTGACGCCTGCACCATAGTTTCTAGACTGTGTTTGTGATAAGTCTATCATGGTTCCACTTTGTGTTGTAAATGAACCTAATTTAGGAACTTCAGAATATGAGCCACTTCTAGAAAACCAAAACAAATGTCTTTCATAACTTCCAGTTTGGTCAGTATATGGTTGTGTTGGTCCAGCAAAATCTGGTCCTCTTGTTGTTAAAACAAACCAACTTTGTGTAAAATTATCTGAATAATATTCTGGTCCAATAGATCCAGTAAGAGTATTTTGATACATTTCGCCTTGGTTTGCAAATATATTTCCAGTGTTTGTATTTACATTATCATCTCCAGCAAGCACAGTTGCCATTCTGCCTAATGGATCTATTGCATCTTTTTGGTTATGGCCAGCTATTGAACTAGTCAATATTAAATTTGCACCATGAGTACCATCAGCTATTATTTCGTAACTTGAACTTATTAGCAATGGGAAAGTATTTCCAGAAGCTGTCCAAGCAAATTCTACAGATTTATTTATTACATTGCATGACGCGCTAGCTATTAAGTCTGCAGAAGCAGTTATTCCACCATGTAAACTAATGGTTGGATACGTTAATTGCGTGTGGGCAATAGACGCAGTTGTATAATAAAAGTTTACAGTTGTTCCTTGTTTATCTTTTACAGTAAGTACTTGTGATTCACTTGGACAAGTAGAACCATGTGGTCCACCTCCTCCAGTTCCACCAGAAAATGATGCTGCTGTTCCATAAGAAGCAGTTGTAGATGATCCTTCCGTTATATTATTAAAGCTAAATCTATTACCACCTTGTCCTTCTCCGTAAAGTGAAGGGTATGGATATGTTAATACAGATTGAGAACGCATTGAATGCAAAATAAGTTTACTTCCTTGAGTAGATGTATTTCCAGGGTCATATGATGCAGATATTGCACCAAATTTTGACTGATACTGTGCTAGAGAACTACTATTATTTATATGCTTAACAATTAATTTTGTAAAGTTTGACCTATTTGTTCCGCCAGTTGTACCATCTACACCTATTGGAGCAGATGATGCTGTGTGAATGAATATAGTGTTTGTATTGTTTTGTAATATTTCTAAGGCGGCGTCGGATCCACCTGCTAAATTTGGTTTACCGTTTCCAATCCAATTTCTACTGGCTGCTGGAATGAAATTAGAACCTGTAGTGACTGTCCTGTTTCCATTTGCGCCAGCTATTGTGTTGAAAATACTCAAGTTATTTCCATGTGTTGAGCATGAAAATCTAGTCAATGTATGTCCTGCAGAAGATGTTATTGAAGCTGCCAATTGAGCAGTAACTGATGAGGGGTCGACTTTTACTTGCACATTGGAACCTGTTGCAGCAGCGTTTGTTGTATGGGATCCAGAAAGTATATATTTCTTTGTGGTACCATCATATGATATAAGTTGTATAAATGAACTTGTACCATTAGTTACGTGACCAGCTGATTGAGCGTTAATATTAAACATAACAGATGCTGTGACATTGTTTGATATTGATCCAGTTAATCTAAACTCTATAGTATTATCGGCAGTTGTTCCTATAAAAAAGGATGCTGACGCGTTTTGAGGACCACCAAGATTAGATGTTGCAACTGTTTCTTGACCATCTGAATGTCCATAAGACGCTGAATTATATTTGTGTACAGCATTATAAGACCCAGTTAAATCTACATTTATCGATGAGGTTATATATGAATGTGTTGCGTCATTTCTTATTGACATAGTAGTTGCAGCGTATGTACAACCAGTTATATCTTTAAAAAAGCTCCAATTAAATCCTTCTTTTACGTTTACAGTTTGATTATATACTACTATATCAAATGGGTAATTTCCAACATGATATTGGTCTGATCCAGGACCGTTTTCTGTATGTTCTCCTGGTCCTTTTGATAAAATATAGTTGTGGTATCCAGTTGTATCTTTTTGATATTCTGGTAAATATGCCCACAGCGATATTGCAAAATCTTCATCTTTTCTAAAATCTATATTGTCATGGTTTTGTGCAACAACATAACTCCACCTATTACTGTCACCCATTGTTCCAACTGCTCCTGTTAGTTTTATACCTGTACCATGTTTACTTTCTGAGTCAAAGAATACCCTTGCACCGTGGGTTGGGGTGTCATACCTAGACAAATCTCTAAATTTCCATGGAAAAGCATCAAAGTGGTGGGGATGTGGATTTGAAGCAGCATGGTCGTAATCGTGATATGGATAAAATTCATTAAAACCCCACTTTGCAACAATACTACCAGTCATACTACGAAATATACTAAGTGGATTACTAAATCCACCAGCATTTTCATCATATATATTTCCAAAGCCGTCGTCCCGTAATCTTTTTGGTTCTACGTCTCCAGCAAGAGCTACCTCGCTTCCACTCCATATTTTAATAGAAAANTTGTTTGGGTTTGCTGCAAGTATCTGGTCTCCCATCATTTGTTGNGGGATAGATATAATTTGAACGTTATTATTTAATTCTCTAAATTCATTTCTAGTTGGTTCAACACAAAAAGATTGATCTGGATGGTGGGTCCAACCTATAGAATCTTGGCCGAAATAAAGATGTCTAATTGAATCATGCACACTTCGTTTTGGTATACCATTTGTTGTGTTTTCCATTCCTGGAAGTGAACTACCAGAAATAAATTCATGGCCAGATCTTAATACCCTTTGGGTTTGAGCATCCCTTAAATAGGAATGATAGTGTTGTCCTTCATAACCATAAACACTTATAGTTTCGCGGTATTTTTGTTTTGATGCAGAATAGTCTTGTAGGTATAGTGTATAATTTTTGTTTGCACTATAATCAACAATACTTATATCATCAGGTTTAATCTTTTTGAAAATAGACAAATCATAACTCCAAACCTAGTACTCTAATTTGATACGTATCAGAGCTTCTCTATTAAAACTTTTAAGTAAAGGTTTGCTTAATTTTGCAACGGCAAGTAATTCATTATTATTATTATACATTCCAACAGTTGTGATATAAACCTTTGGATTCTTAAAAAAGCTTGCATGTGTAAATGTACCATTTGAACCTGAAGTAAAAGTTGGATTATTACTAAAATTATATTCGTTATTTCTTACCCTAACAAAGTAATGTGTTGCATGAACTGTTTCCTTATTTCTAGCTGCAAAATATGAGGATCCTGAAATTGCTTGGAACATTGCCCATGGATTATTATTTGACATAGTTACTGGAGTGGCACAATATGCAAAAGATGATGTGTTTTGGAATATTGCAATACGACCATTAATTCCCTCAGTATCTAAAACAATAACTCCGTTATCAGGATAAACTAAACCATATTCTGTATATGGGGTTTGTCCATGTACTCCATCAGCAATAGTACCACTTACAATCTTATAAACACTTCCACCTTCTGTTATTGTTCCATCAGAAACAGAGGAGTCATCTATTAAATGAATTTTAGATGATGTGTTAGATATATTTTCGTTATATGTTGGAAAAAGAGTACCTGCAGCGTTTAATGTTCCAGCAGC
>JGI24006J15134_10001523_pt1 | contig 13142 bp, 14 predicted proteins | sample LinPmetageLP53_FD_15134 | JGI IMG/M metagenome (IMG submission 15134) | reverse complement strand
GGTAAGTTCTAGGCACGCTTCTCAGCTAGCGACAAGTGCTGATCATGTTAACATGGGAGAGTAGTATCTGCATACCCTCCCCTCATATATGTATATAACGCTATGCAGCTCTTTATCCTCTAATCTTTTGTTAATCAGGGTTAATTGACCTTGCCTGAAATAACGCAATCAGAATTAGCCAAATTACTAGGGGTATCTACTCCCAGAGTCTCTGCGGTGAAAGCTACGGGCAGGCTTGAAGGCACTTACAGACTGCAAGGCCGCAACATCCTTTATGACGAAGCAGCCGCCGTTTCTGCGTGGAATGGAGAAGCGGTAAACGTTACTTCAATGGTTTCTGGTTCGCAACAGGAAATCCCTAGCTTTAACGAGTCACGCGCAAAGTCAGAGCATTTTCGTGCTGATTTGCTTCGGCTTGATTTAGAAGTAAAAGAAGAGAAGCTTTGCGAAACAGACAAAGTTGAGCGTGAGGCCTTCACGATGGCTCGCTCTGTACGCGATGCATTGAATAGCATCCCTGACCGTGTAGCAAATCAGTTTGCGGCTGAAACGGACCCGGTCGTCATTCATCAGTCTTTGTCAGAAGAGGTCCGCAAAGCTTTGGAGCGTTTGACTCATGAATGATGGTTCCGTTCTTTACAGAAAGGCTTTTCTTGACGGATTGAAGCCTGACGCAAATCTGACTGTGTCGGAGTGGGCCGATAAATACAGGATGCTTAGCAGTAAGGCCTCATCTGAACCGGGGCCGTGGAGGACTGAAAGAACGCCTTATCTGCGGGAAATCATGGATTGCATGTCTTCCAGCAGCTCGAAGCAAAAAGTTGTATTCATGGCGGGTGCTCAACTCGGCAAGACTGAAGGCATTAACAACGTTGTTGGATACATGATTGCCCACGCTCCAGGGCCAGCCATGTTTGTCCAGCCGACAATTGAAATGGCAAAACGCCTCAGTAAGCAAAGGCTCGACTCTTTGATTCATGAGACTCCTTGCTTGGCCGAAAAAGTGGCTCCAGCTAGAAGTAGGGACTCTGGGAACACGATGTTTTCAAAAGAGTTTCCAGGCGGGATCCTTCTTTTGACCGGGGCGAACTCCGCTACTGGCTTGAGATCTGCTCCATGTCGTTGGGTGCTGTTAGACGAAGTTGACGCTTTCCCCTCTGACGTGGATGGAGAAGGCGATCCATGCGCTTTGGCTGAACGTCGTGCCTCGACCTTTTCGCGAAGAAAAATCATTCTTACGTCGACTCCAACAATTAAAGACATGAGTCGGATTGAAACTGAATATTTGGCTTCTGATCAGCGGCGGTATTTTGTCCCGTGTCCTCACTGCCATCACATGCAGTGGCTGCAGTGGAAAAACATTCAATGGAGGGAATCAGACCCTAAAACGGCTGCTTATGTCTGTGAGTCATGCGGCACTCATATCCAAGAGCATTTTAAAAGTGAAATGCTGAGAAAAGGCGAATGGCGGGCGATGTCAGTCTCTGAAGATGCCCGAACAGTGGGATTTCATCTTTCAAGTCTGTATTCCCCACTTGGCTGGAAAAGCTGGCAAGAAATTGTCACAGAATTTTTACGTGCAAAAAACGATGCTCCGTTGCTCAAAACTTTTGTCAACACTGTGCTTGGCGAGACCTGGGAGGAAGAGGTTGGCGCAAGGATCGGCGCTGAAGGGTTGCGCGAGCGTGCGGAGTTCTATCCGGCTGGTGAGGTGCCAGAGAAAGCTTCAATCCTTACGGCTGGAGTGGACGTACAAGACAATCGCGTTGCTATAGGCCTTTACGCTTACGGAGAAGGCGAAGAGTGTTGGCTGATTTCGCATGCAGAGATCTATGGCGATCCCGCAAGCAATAAATTATGGGATCAAGTCGATGACGTGATTACACGGCCATATCCAACTTCTGATGGGCGTCAAATTAACATTTCAGCTGTAGGCGTTGACTCTGGAGGCCATTACACGTCGGAGGTCTACGCCTATTGCAGGCAAAGACAACGGCAAAGCGTATTTGCCTTAAAAGGCCAATCTCAACGAAACAAGCCAGCAATAGGCAAGCCCAGCAAGGTCGACATTAACTACAGAGGCCAGGTCCTAAAGAATTCGGCTCAAGTCTTCCCTGTCGGAGTCGACACCATCAAGTCGACAATTTTTGGACGCCTTAAGCACAATGAAGAGGGTGCAGGCTACATACACTTTTACGCGGAAGCTGGTCCTGAATATTTCAAGCAGTTGACCTCGGAGAGGCAGGTGGTCCGCTATGTCAAAGGGTTTGCCATCAGGGAGTGGAAGAAAAAAGCGGGCGACAGAAATGAAGCCCTTGACTGCATGGTCTATAGCTACGCAGCTCTAAATTTCCTTTACATGCGGTTCAACCGGCACACAATTTTTGAACAGTTCAAGAAAAACATTGGGAAAGAGGCCAAAGTCGAACCAAAAGCCTCTCAACCGTTAGAATCTGAAAAGCAACCGATGCGAAATCGTCGTAGGCTGCGGCAACCTCAGTCATTTGTAACGAACTGGTGACTATTCGCGTACCCGAAACAATTTATGCAGGCGATACCGTCATTTTTGATGTGCCTGCATTTTCGGACTCAGTCGGAAATTCAATTGACAGCGGGTCGTATTCGCTGATTTGGTATGCCCGTACCAATGCAACATCGGTAGGCGCTTCTATCACAGGCGTTGCTGAATCAGATGGTTGGCGCATTACTGTCCCGTCAAGCACCAGCACTGATTTCGACACAGGGCTATGGACTTGGCAAGCTGTAGCGACTTCAGGAGCTTTAAGCCACACTGCAGGTAGAGGGCAGTTTGCGGTAAAGGCAACGCTTGTTTATTCAGGTATTCCAGGGGCCTTTGACGACCGATCAAGAGCACAGATTGATTATGACTATGTCAACGCAGCAATAAGAACGCTTTCTCAAGGCGGAGCGGTTCAAGAATACACAATTGGGGGAAGGAGTCTTAAGCGGTACAAAATGACTGAGCTTCTTGAATTGCGTGATAGTTTGAAAGCTGAGGTTGATCGCGAACGCCGCGCCGAAAAAATTAAGCAAGGCCTTGGCAATCCTGGTGTTACTCGCGTGAGGTTTATTTGATATGTGGCCTTTTACACGACGACGCAAGCCCTCTCGCCGAAATTACGGTGGTGCGCAGATCAACAGGCTTACTACCGATTGGGTAAGCCAAGGGACTAGCGCAGACTCTGAGATTAAAAGCAGCATTCGGATTCTGCGGAATCGTGCTCGTGCCCTTGTCCGCGATTCAGACTTTGCCAAATCTGCGCTGCGAGCAGTCAAAAACAATGTTGTCGGCCAAGGCATCAAGCATCAAGCACAGGTCCGAATGATTCGTGGCGGACGCCTTGACGAACGTTTAAACACATTAATTGAATACGAATTTAAAAAATGGGGCAAGGCTAAAAACTGCCATGCAGGCGGCACGTTGACGTGGGCTCAAATTCAACAGTTATGCATCAATAGCATGATTGAATCGGGCGAAGTCTTTGTTCGTCTTGTTGGGCAGCAATTTGGTACTAGCCGTGTGCCTCTTGGGTTAGAAGTTATTGAATCTGATCTGCTTGATGACGATTACACAGGCTTTGAGTCCAATGGCAACCGCGTCAGGATGGGCGTTGAGCTAGACGAATGGGGTCGCCCTGTCGCTTATCACTTTCTGAACTATCACCCAGGTGATTATCAATTTAGCTACAGCCAGATTGCAAAAAAGCGCCGCACACGTATTCCTGCTGATGAAATTATTCATCTTTACAGCATTGATCGGCCTGGCCAAACGCGAGGCGTAACTGCATTTGCTTCGGCAATTATGCGTTTAAATAATCTTAAAGGGTTTGAAGAAGCTGAAATTATTGCTGCTCGCGCAAGTTCAGCAATGATGGGCTTTGTTCGCACGCCCGATCAAGAGCTGTTTGAGGATGGCACGTTTGAAGATCAGTCGGTGCTTGACTTCTCTCCTGGCAGCATTCGTCGTCTTGCGCCAGGGGAAGACATGCAATTCTTCTCACCTACGCGCCCAGATGATGCTTTTACGCCATTTGTCGCACAGATGCTGCGTGCCGTAGCAGCTGGCGTTGGTTGCTCGTATACCCAAGTCAGTTCTGACTTTTCTCAAAGCAACTACAGCTCTTCTCGTTTGGAGTTGATCGAAACTCGCGCTCATTACAGGACGTTGCAGCAATACATGATCGATACGCTTTGCCAGCCTATTTACGAAAAATGGATTGAAATGGCGGTGATGTCAGGCGTCATGCAGATGCCTGCCTTTGACATGGACCCTGACCGATATTTTGAATCAAAGTGGATTGCTCCTGCTGCTCAATTTGTTGATCCGCAGAAAGAGGCAGAAGCTTATAAGTCATTAGTTCGATCTGGCGTCATGACCCTTTCTCAGGTCATTGCTCTTCATGGTGGTGACTTTGAAGAGGTAATGCGTCAACGCGCTCATGAGCTGGCAACTATGGATGATCTTGGGATCGTTTTGGATTCAGACCCCAGCGCTGTTGACAAGGCAGGACAATCGCAAAACCCTCCAGCAGAAGAGACGTCTCACCCTGAAGTCCATGAGGATGAAGACTAATGGCTAATGTCGAAAAAAGCGTTACTTCATTAGAAGACGGTTATCCTAATGATGGTCGCGTAGCATGGGCTGCATCGAGCGGCAATTCTGGTCAGTTTCGGAGCACTATGACGTCAGAAACAATTACAGCAACGCAAGATCCTGCTCTTGAAGAAATCAGTGTTGAAGACACTGTTGCGAATGAAGAGGTAAGAGCTGAGCCTGACGCCCTTGGCGTAGGCGACTTTGTTAGTTGGAATTCTTCTGGCGGTCGAGCTCGTGGACGCATTGTTCGCGTTGTCAAAGACGGAGCCATTGATGTCCCTGGATCTTCTTTCACTATTAATGGCACTAGCGATGATCCTGCAGCGTTAATTACTGTCTATCGCGATGGCGAAGAAACCGATACAAAGGTTGGGCATAAATTCAGCACACTTGCAAAAATTGAACCAATCCGAATGTTTAAAGGGTCATCTTTTAAACGTGCAGAAAGTACAGAGTTTCTGAAAACTGAAGATCGCACTCTTGAATTTCCGTTTGCGTCTGAAGAGCCTGTTGAAAGATATTTTGGGATGGAAGTTTTAAATATGAGCGAAGAGGCAATGGATTTGTCTCGTTTAAACGATGGTGCTCCGCTTCTGTATCAGCATGATCCAGACAGAATTGTTGGCGTTGTTGAACGCGCTTATATCAAAGACAAGCGTGGTTATGCCAAGGTCAAGCTGGCAAATAACGAACTGGGTCGTGAGATGCAAGACCTTGTCAAAGATGGAATTATTCGCAACGTAAGTTTTGGATACAGGATTAACGAAATGGAAGAAGACAAAAGCACTAAGCCCGTCACATATAGGGCGACCGCTTATCAACCGTTTGAAATCTCGCTGGTGACCGTGCCAGCAGATCAAACTGTTGGCATTGGTCGCGCTTTCACCGAAAATGAAAGCGTACCTGCGGCCTCAACCGTAACAACTCCACCCCTTATCTCCACCATGGAAGAACAAACTCCAAATCTGGAGCTTCTTCGTGCTGAGGCCTCAGAGGCCAAGGCAAAAGAAGCCGCAGAAATGCTTGCTCTTGGCAAGCGCACTCAAAACGTTGAGATTGCTCAAGATTTCGTTATGAATTCTCGATCACTTGACGAACTTCGCTCCGCTCTGCTTGAAAAAATGGGTTCTAAAGCTAAGCCTGTTGACACAACTGCTGGTGAAATTGGCCTTTCACAAAAAGAAGCTCGCAATTTCTCTTTCTTGCGTGCCATCAATTATCTGAGCAATCCTGGGGACCGTGCAGCTCGCGATGCTGCTGGCTTTGAGATTGAAGCTTCTGAAGCTGCTGCGGCCAAACTTGGTCGTCAGTCTCGTGGCATTACTGTCCCGTCTGACCTTATGCGTCGTGACCTCAACGTTGGTACGGCTACTGCCGGTGGCAACCTTGTTGAGACTGAACTGGATGCAGCCAACTTTATCGATCTGTTGCGTAACGCATCAGCACTGGATCAAGCTGGCGCAACTGTGTTGACTGGCCTTTCAGGGAACGTAAATATTCCCAGGCAATCGGGCAGTGCGACTGCTTACTGGGTCGCGGAGTCGGGCTCTCCGACTGAATCACAGCAGACCATTGATCAGGTTGCGCTTACACCTAAAACTTGTGGCGCTTTTACCGATTTCAGTCGTCGTTTGTTGATTCAGTCTTCCATAAGCGTAGAAAACATGGTGAGACAAGATCTTGCCAAAGTGCTTGCTTTGGAAATTGACCGCGTTGGTCTTTATGGCTCTGGTTCCGCTAACCAGCCTTTAGGTCTTAAAGACACTACTGGTGTTTTGACCGAAGATTTTGCAGCTAACACCCCAACATTTGCTGAGGTTGTTGCTCTTGAATCTGATATTGCTGGTGCGAACGCCTTGCTTGGATCACCTGTTTATCTGATGAATGCCGCAATGCGCGGTGCTCTTAAAACTGCAGAAAAAGCAGCCAACACTGCTCAATTCATCTACACAGGTGATGAAGTCAACGGCTATCGCGGTGTCGTCTCAAATCAAGTAGCTAGCAACGATCTTTGGTTTGGCAACTTCTCCGACCTGATCATGGCCTACTTCTCTGGTTTGGATTTAATGGTTGATCCTTACACCGGAAGCACTTCTGGCACTGTTCGTGTCGTAGCTCTGCAAGATGTTGACGTGGCAGCACGCCATGGTCAGTCCTTCAGCCGTGGTAACAACACCCTCTGATCATGAAGATCAAGATTCGCAAGCAAGTTGTGCTGGCGGGTCAGGTGGTTCGGATTGGGGAAGTCGTTGAGGCTTCCCTAGCTGACGCCAATATCCTGATCGGTAGTGATCTTGCAGAGGTTTATAACGAACCTCTTGAAACAGAACAACCTGTCAAACCCAAACGCCGGAGGAAGGCAACCAATGACGATTCAAAATCTGGGGACTAGAACAGAAGTCCTCAACCTGCTGCCCAGCGATGTGGTTACTGCCACAGGCGTTGGTTCTGCTGTTGATTTGCTCGACTACGAGGGCGACATCGCTGTTTCTCTTGATGCCGAAGCTGGTGGATCTGGCATTACCTATGCCGTAAAGATCACTCAATGCGACACGTCTAGTGGTACTTACACTGACATAAGCGGTGGTGCATTTACAACTACTGCTGCCAACACGGCTAAAACGCAAAAAATTAGTGTCAACACTAATGAAATTGAGCGTTTTATTAAAGCTAGCGTCACTGTTGCAGGTGGCACGGGTGCGGGCGCTATTAGCGTTGTTGCAGTTGGTTCTAAGAAGTACGGCTGATCATGAGTCTCCAAGATACCTTCGCTTTTTTAAATACAGACGAGTTTGGCGTTACCTGCCAAATTGGTACTGGAAATAATTTTGTTGGTATTTTGGATTCACCCATGGAAGTAATTGCGGGTGGGATGGCGTTAAGTCGGGAGTATTTGCTCACTACAAAAACCTCTGATGTCAGCGCCCTTACTCGCGGTTCTTCTATAACTGTTAATTCTGTCAAATACACCGTAAGAGAGAACAATCCGATTGATGACGGTTTGTTTTCTGAGCTTTTGTTGAGCAAAAATTAATGGCTGACACAAGGCGTGAATTGATCTTGGCTCGCATTAAGACCGACCTTGACGCGATCAATGGGGCAACAGTTTATCGAAGTCGTGTTGAACCTTTGGCTAGAGGCGAGGTGCCAGCGGTAATTGTTGAGCCGGTCAGTGATCAGCCAACAGATACAAATTTTTATGACAAGCTTGATTGGGTCTTGCGAGTAAGAGTGACTACGCTTGTTCGCGCTGGCGTTCCAGACGACGTTTCAGACACTTATACGCAACAAGTTCATGAGTTATTGATGGCTGATCAAACTTTAAATGGATATGCGCTTGATATGACCCCTGACCGAACTGAAATAAGCTTGTTTGAAGCGGATGTACCTCTTGGGGTGATTGCTCAAGATTTTTTGATTCGCTACCGTACCAGTAGGACAAACCTGACCTCAACCTGAGTTATCCTTTAATATGGCTAAGCAAGTACCCACTCCCAGTGCCGGTGGCAGTTATCTGTTTAACCCGGAAACAGGCGAACTTCAACTGATCGAATCACCCTCCGCTTCCAATAACAATGGCACTGACGAGAAAAAAGTTTCTGGTAGCAAAGATCGAGTCGTCTTACGGGACGGATCCGACTCCAGTGGGGGGAAGTAACGCTGTTCAAGTTAGCAACGTTGAAGTAACTCCTATTGAGTCTGACAACGTTCAAGCCACAGCGTTTCAAGGATTCATTGGTAACAGCACACGCGGCACATTGGTCGCAAACAAGCGAGTTGCAATTACTTTTGATATTGAGCTAGGAGGCTCTGGGGCAGCTGGTACAGCCCCTGCTTTTGGGCCTTTGCTTAAGTCTTGTGGCTTGTCTGAAACGGTAGTTAGTTCTACTTCTGTCACTTACGCGGGTGTCAGCAGCAGTTTCAGTTCGGCAACAATTTATTGTTTCTACGATGGCACTCGGCACAAGATTACGGGTTGCCGTGGAACGGTCAGCTTTAATTTGGCAGCAGGTCAACTGCCTGTAGCCAGTTTTCAGATGATTGGCATTTACAACGCACCTGACGGCACTGCCCTTTCAGGCACCTTTACTGTTGCAAATCAAGCTGCAGCTGTTGAGGTAAATGACGCCAACGTCACTACTGCAACCTTCCATGGCGTCACTAGCGTGCGTCTTGAAAGCTTGGATTTGTCTTTAAACAATGAGTTTATCTACAAAGAAACTGCAAGTTCTAAAGAGGTGTTGATTGTCAATCGCGCTCCTGGCGGCACTGCTGTGATCGAGGCTCCTGTTATTGGCACTACTGATTACTTTGCTAAGGCTGTGGCTGTCACAACTGCAAGCAGCAGTTTTGTAGTTGGAGGTAGTGCTGGCAACATCTCTACTTTCACGATGGCGCAAACCGACATCACCGGAGTAAGCTACGGCGACACTAACGGAGTGGTTTCGTTGTCAATGCCGTATTTGGCTCTGCCAACAACTGCAGGCAACAACGAGTTCGCTTTGGCCTTTACTTAATCCAATGGCTTTTGTCCTTAAAAAGGTTTCTTCTTACAAGTGGCCTGTCACTGTCGAAGTTCCTGTTGATGGTGGCAAGTTTAAAAAAGAAAGCTTCACAGCAATCTTTAAAAAGATGAGCCGCTCATCCTTCAATGATTTAATTGATCAAGGCGACGATGCTTTGGTTGGTGAAATTATTGAGGGTTGGGAAGGCATTAAGGACGAGCTTGGGGATGCAGTGGAATACAGCGAATCAACCAAGGTTGAATTGTTTGATGATCCGTATGTCTTGCGTGCTGTGATCAGTGCATATACGGATAGCTTGACTGGAGCACAAGCAAAAAACTAGAAAAGGCCGCTGAGTATTGGGCGAAAGGCGGCGTTGTCGACGAGCGTGAAGCGGATTTGAAAGCTCTTGGCGCAAGCGAAGAGCAGATTGCACAAGTGCGGCTAGAAGCTGTTGAAGAGCATTGTGAAGTGTGGGAGGATAACTGGGACATCGTAATAATGTTTCTTAGGCTTCAGACGCAGTGGAACGTCAGCATGGCAGGATTGACAGGATTGAACTACTCATCGGTCGAGTACCTCGGTAGACTGTACCCAGCAAAAGATCCTGTCGCTTTGTTTGAGGGCTTACAAGTGATGGAAATCAAAGCCCTGACTTGCCTTAACAAGAAAAACTCCTAATGGCAAACGTCACAACCGAACTGAAGGTTTTAGTCAAAGCCGTAGGCAAAGGTGAGCTGAAGGAGCTTGAAGCGTCGTTGAATAAGCTTGCTGTTACGGCAAGAACTAAGGTTGACGTTAACTTTAAAAAAGTTAGCGCTGAACTTAAAAAGATACAAAGCACTTCAACTACAAGTATTAGAAACTTAAGGGATTACAGAAATGCATGGCGTGATATTGCAGCTCAACTTGATATCAGCAGCAAGGAGTTTAAAGAAGCAACAGCAGAGGCAGCAAAGCTTGATGCACAGCTAGCAAAAGCAGAAAAGCGTAAGCCTGCAGGTGGTGGACGTTTTGCAAGCGCAGCAAAAGGCGTTGGCGCAATTGCAGGTGCTGGGGTCTTTGGTGGGCCTGAAGGCGCTGTTGGTGCGGCTATTGGTCTTGCTGGCGGTGTCCCCGGCGCAATTGTTGGCGGTGCTATTGGCGCGCAAGTAGGTCAATTAAGAAAAGCAATTGGAGGAGTTGCTGAGTATGGAGCTGAATTATCAAAATTGCGGATTGCTCTTAGAGGCGTTAGCAGCACTCAGCTTGACTATGAAAACTCCTTAAGGCTTATCCAGCAGGCCACTCAAGATTTTGCTATTCCGCAAAGCATTCTTACTAAACAATTCACAAGGCTTCAAGCTTCTGTCCAAGGCGCTGGCGGGTCAGTACAAGACACTAAAACTGCTTTTAACGGCATTGTTGCCGCCGTTCGAGCTACTGGCGGTTCATTGCAAGATGTTGATTCTGCCTTAACAGCAACTGCGCAAGTCTTCTCTAAAGGTAAGGTGTCAGCCGAAGAGCTGAGACAACAAATCGGCGAAAGGCTTCCAGGTGCGTTTACTCTGTTTGCTGAATCAATTGGCAAAACACCTCAAGAACTTGATAAAGCGCTTGAACAAGGAAAAGTAAGTTTGCAAGATTTCTTGACCTTTTCTGAGTCACTTTTTGAAAAATTTGGCGAAACTGCTCAAATAATTGCGGACGGTCCAGAAGGGGCTGGAGACAGGCTAGTTGTTGCAACGGAAAAGTTAAATGAACAGATGGCTCCTGAGTTTGCCAATCTTGGGTCGCAATTCCAAGGTTTTGCGAAAGAGGCGATTACAGCTTTGAGTTCTGTGTTTACTTTCTTGGGCGAAGTTGGTCAGGCTATTGAGCAGAGGGTTAATGGAAAGCTAATAGAGAATCAAAGAAAAGCTCTTGCGGCAGCACAACAAACTCTTGTTAGGACAGATTTAACGCCTTTGCAAGAAAATTTTGCACGAGACCAAATTAAAAGATTACAACCTATTATTGACGCTTTTGATTTTATAGGGCCTCAGCCAACAGCTCCTTCTAGGCTTAGCAATGGCAATGGCAATGGCAATGGCAATGGCAATGGCAATGGCAATGGCGGTGGCGGCGCAACAAGCCAAATAAAAACAACAAGCCAAGAGTTGCTTGATCTTGCTTTAGCAAGAAACCAAGCCTTTAATAACGGCAATGAAATATTGCTAGCAGAACTTGATTTTCAAATTGAAATTCAAAAATTAACAGAACAATTTAATGCAGGGCAAAAAGATTTTAATACAGCACAGATTGGAGCTTTAGCAGCGGAAGAAAAATTTAAAAAGACTGGTTTAAGACTTTTGGAAAAAGAAAGGAAAGGGTATAGGGATCGCACGAAAGATCAAAAAGAATTTAAGAAGGAACTCACTGAAACAGAAAAAATGCTTAACAGCATAAAAGACACATTAGCAACTGGCATAGCAAATGCTATCGAAGGATTGATTGACGGCACTAAAACACTTAGCCAGTCTTTGGCTGGCGTATTGAAGCAAATGGCCAGCATGTTCATACAGTCTGGAATTAGCTCATTGATTGGCGGATTGTTTCCAGGTGGCGGTGGTGCCAGTAAAGGTATCGCTCAGGCGGTAGGTGGCTTTGCCGCAAACGGCGCTTATTTCGATAGAGGTGTGGCCAAGTTTGCCAACGGCGGAATCGTTAACAACCCCACGATGTTTGCCTATGCAAATGGTGGCGCTGGTCGTTTCGGGTTAATGGGTGAAGCCGGTCCTGAGGCAATTATGCCTTTGCGTCGTGGAGCTAACGGCAAGCTTGGTATTGAGTCATCTGGCGTTGGTGCAAGTAACGTGGTAGTCAACGTTGATGCTTCTGGCTCTAGCGTTGAAGGTGATGGCGATCAAGCCGCGCAACTTGGCAAAATGCTTGGGGCTGCTGTTCAAGCAGAGCTGATCAAACAAAAACGACCCGGAGGGCTACTTGCAAGCTAATGGCTACTTTCCCAAGCATTTCTCCTGATTACGGCGCACGAAAAAACAGTGCCCCTGTTGTTCGTAAAGTGCAATTTGGTGATGGGTATGAGCAACGCACAAGCCTAGGAATTAATCAAAATCCCAAGCAATGGTCTTTGTCTTTTGTAAATATAACTGAAACAGAATCTGACACCATTGAAACGTTTTTGGACGCTCGTGCCGTTGACAGTGCATCCTTTGATTGGCAACCTCCCAACTCGTCTGTTACTTACAAATGGGTTTGTGAAAATTGGTCAAAATCGATCCCTTACGCTAACCGTGCCACAATCCAGGCAACATTTAGAGAGGTGTTCGAACCGTAATGGCTGTAACTGCTTGGGCTGCTAGTACCGCTTTTGCTCTTGGTGACATCCGACGAGCCACCACCACACAAAATAGTGGACTGGTTTTTAAATGCACAACGGCTGGAACGTCTGGCAGTTCACAGCCAACTTGGCCGACTGACATTGGCAGTTTAATCACTGATAACACAGTTGTTTGGACTGCGATTAGTTCTGTTTACGCTGACCTTTCTGGCTTAGCAATAAACGCAATTATTGAATTATTTGAGTTGCATTACGACAGCGCACTGCAAGGCAGTTCTGACATCCTGCGATTTCATGCGGGTTCAAATGCAGACGTAACGGGCAATATTGTTTGGAGCGGGAACTCTTACGCACGCTTGCCAATCAATGCCGAAGGTTTTGAATACACAAACGCCGGGACGTTGCCGCGTCCAACTTTAAGCGTTGCCAACTTGAACGGAGCAATCACAGCGTTACTGCTTGAAGTGAACGGGATAACTCCTGGCAATGACCTTACAGGCGCAAAGGTCAAACGAATCCGCACCTTGAAAAAGTTTCTTGACGGGGAAAGTGCAGCTGATCCTTATGCCACTTTCCCTGTTGAGGAATGGTACGTTGATCGCAAGGCAACAGAGACTCGTGATGTTATCAGTTTTGAACTTGCAAGCAAATTTGATTTAGATAACAAACACTTGCCTAATCGCCAGGTTGTGGCAAA
>JGI24006J15134_10001517_pt1 | contig 13192 bp, 12 predicted proteins | sample LinPmetageLP53_FD_15134 | JGI IMG/M metagenome (IMG submission 15134) | reverse complement strand
TTTCTAATTTTTGTCCTAATCTATCTGCCTTACCACCTTCACCATATCTTGATTTATTCGCAATTCGTCTTCTTCTTGCGTATGCTTCTTTATGACCCAAGCGTTTACCCATACTTTATATATATACAATAGATTATTTTTTATTTCGTAGTCTACCTTCTTGTTTAGATAATTTATAGTAATACTTTCTTTCTTCAGAAGTCATATCTTTAATTTTCTTATTTACTTTATCTTTAAAATCTTGGGCTGTTTCTTGATTGTATTTTCTTTGCTGCTCTCTAGCATATTCTTTACGTTTTGCTAATCTATTGTAGGCCCTTCTTTGTTCTTTCGTCATACCTTTAATAGTTACACCTAATACTTTCTTTAGATTTTCGTTGTCTGCTCCTACCTGTGGTGCTATTCTAGGTCTACCTATATCAACGTTATATAAACTCTGGGGTATGGCTTTATATACACTCGTTTTAGGTGTTTCAGTTATTAATTCTACTTGTGTTAAATTACCCTTCGCAAACGTGCTTTCACCTTGTTTTAAATAAACCATATACCTTATACAATATTTTTATCAATCAAAACTTAAACTTATAGGGTTACTATTTCTTATAAATACATACTTCTTATCTTTCTTTTTATATTCAGAAGAGTATTGTTTTAACTTTTCTTTATTCTTTAAATAGTATTGTCTATGGTATTCTTTCTTTTTCAGATAATATTGTTTGTTGTATTCCCTTGTTTTAAGTTGAGATTCAGTCAATTCAGTTTTCATATTATACTTTAACAAATATATTAATTTAGTATTTTAAACGCAATTTGTCTAAACACTTTTTTTGTGTCTACATATATATAATTAAAATTTCTTGTAAAAAAATACCACTTTAAAAAAATATAAGTATTAGTATAAATATGTATAATAGTAGTAAAACTTATTTTCATACTGACCCTTTACTGCGAATTTTAGAGGATGGACCGCAACCTAGACCACGTAAAAAAGGTAAGAAGAAGAAAACAAGTAAAGAAATTATGAAAGCGAAGAAGCTATACGGTGACGATATTATTATGAAATTATTACTTATGATTTTAGGTAAAGAAAAGAAGAAGGATAAAGAAAGTAAAAAGAAAGATAAGAAGGATACTGGTTTTAAAGGTATGCGTAGAGCCAAGGGTGGTGGTGGTGGGTTTCAATCAGGCGCTCAAGTTCAAAAAGGTAGAGCTTTAAGGGAAAAGGAAGAGAAAGAGAAAAAATTAGAAGAACAAAAAGCAGAAGATAAGAAACGTAAAGACGCAGAATTACAAGCAGCCTCAATACCTAGAGCAGGTGAAGATGAAACAGATGTTAGAGAACGTGTAATTAATACGTTAGTTTCACAACAAGTAGATAGTCCAATTGCGTCTGCGTTGTTATTTAATTATACTGGTAATACAGCTGTGGGTAATTATGCTGGTGGTAATATAAAAGGTGATATTGCTGTAATCGGTAGAATTGTTAAAGCGTTACGTGAACGAGACATAACTGCCGAACAACAATTAGAATTAGAAGCAGGTGCTATTAACGTTGCTAAAAACTGGTATGGTGAAAACTTTGATACGAAGTTCGGATTGTCCGCAAGAGATAGATTAACACGTAAAGGAGCAGAAGAAAGTGAAGGTGAAATTAAAAAATTTTTCGGTGAAGATGTAGTGTCTCAATTCGCTGCTTATGGTTCTCCTTCTAGTTCACCTAGACCACCAGCTTTTAACCCAGCAGCAGCTTTTAACCCAGCAGCGTTTACTGACCCTGAATTTTCAGTTCCTCCTCCACCTTCTTCTTCTGTTTCGGTTTCACCTAGACAAGCAGAGTCTAGAACAAGGCGTAGACCTACCGCAACTACTTTACCTTCACAAGGTGGTTATTTCTCTGCTGAAAATATAGCTGCTAGAGGAAATCAAGTAAGAGAAGAACCTGATAGAATGTCTTTACAGGTTGATAGTAGCACCGAATTAGAAAATAAATTAACAGCACAACTAGGTGAATCAGGTGTAGATAATCTTTTAAAGGGTCTTTCTTTTGATACTAGATTACCTAGTTCAAGGGAATTAGCTACACAATTTTTAGATGAAGCTATTGCTGAAGCTGTTGGTATACAGCAAGGTAGACCTTTTATAGAAGCTACTGATACAGGCGAATCCTCTAGTGGTTCGGAAGGAGAAGGTGTTAAACCCTCTGCTAAACCGTTAGAACAATTATCTAGGGGTGCTTCTAACGACGATAAAATTAGAATTCTAACTGCTGAAAGTCGCCAATTTGATTATCAGATATATCCTTTACAAGCAGGTAAAAGAGGTGGTAAACCTATTACTGACCCAGAAAAAGAACAACAAGCGGTAGAAGACGATATAAGAACAAGTGTTTTACGTGGTGAAAAACCTTCTGAAATTAGAAAAAAGATAGGTAAAAAACATAATAAATTATTAAAAGGTCAAAGTTTATTTACAGGAGATGTTGGTAAGAAAGCTGTTAAATCTGGTAAAGTTTTTGAACGAACTAACGAAGGAGCTATAAATAAGGCTACTGGTGTAGAAATTAAATTTTCTGATAAGTTCCCTGAATATACAGCTTTGAAAAATAAACAAAATAAATCACAAGCAGATAAAAAGATTCTAAAAAATATAGAAGATGATTTCTTGTGGAATTTTAGAGATGAGGTAAAAGGTGACCTAAAAAATAAGGATGGATTTACAGAAACAAAAGAAGGTGGTGAATTGACTACTGTATTAGACCGTGCTAATACTTTATATGGAGTTAGATTAGCTGATAGGTATTCAGACCCTAGTAATTATGAATATATAGGTGATAAAGCAATTGTAGAATTCGGACCTCTTGGACTTACTTATGTTACTCCGTCAGGATATAATAGATATATACAATTTGAAAGGGGTTCTTCAGACTTTGCTAAATCTAGTCAAGGCATAACTGTTCCAGAACCAGAAGAAGAAGTAGTAGAAGAAGAAGTTGTATCAAGAGCCGAAGCGAGACGACGTAAAAAGGCAGAGCAAAGGGCATCTGATATAGAATTACAACGTCAGAGAGAGCAGGGTTTATCGTCAGTTATAGCACAAGCAAGAGAATCTGATAGAGGATTTAGCGGTGCTGCTTATCAAGAATTTTCTTCAGGTGAATCAAGTTCAGAGGGTATACCACGTAGAGAGGCAGGTTTACGGACTATTACTGACCCTAAAAAGAGGGCGCAACATAAAATTGATAAAGCCGCACGAAGAGGACGTGTTGTAAGTAAAAGGGAAGAAAGTGCTATTAGAAGCGAAGGGGCGTTTGCTTCTTTAGATTATTTCTCTGGTGCTTCTGAATTTAAAACACAAGCACAAATAGATGAAGACGCAAGACAAACAGCTTTAGAAAGTGCTAGGGAGTTTCAAGAACAACTAGGTGGTGGTGGTAGTTATATAGAACAAGATGTTACTAAAACTGGTGGTGATTTTTCTGCTAGAACAGTAGAACAGACTTATACTAAAAAAGGTGGTGCTGGTGCTGGTGACGGTCATACAAAGATATTATCTACTCTAGCTAATCTTACACCAGTTCAACAACAAGAATATAAACGTGAATATGGATTGCTTTTATTAGATTATTATAAACGAAGGGAAAAACAAAGACTTTTAGCTAGTGGAGAAGATGAACGTAGTGCGTCTATGAATATTGCGACAGCAGAAGAATTTACTGGACCTCTGGATGTTTTCGCCGACCAGAAATATAAACCACCTGAAGATTTTGTTGTGGGTTCAGTAGAATATAAACGGATGAAACGTATTCTTGATAAAGCACTAAAAAATAAACCAGTTTTTACTGGGGTGGTTGCTCCTCCTGATACACCTTTCACAAGTGAAGAAGCAGAACAATTCGTAAGGACTAGAAGTGGTATAGGAATCACAGATGAGAGTGTGGCTGCTGGTTTGAGACCAGAAGTAGCCAAAAAGAAAAAATTTAGAAGTAACTTTTTAATCCATCCTGAAGCTGGGGATGTTACGGCACTTCAAGATAAGAAAAAATTAACTGGGAATGAAAAACGACGCCTTCAATTCGCCCAAGAGAATAGGTTAAATTCTATAGAATTTATTAGAGAAGCTGGTGCGTTAGACCCAGAAGCACACTATGAAGAATATGGTGAAATTAACCGTAAGGCAATTGCGGACGAAATACAGGCAAAAGGATTGGCTGATTTTGAAGCCTCTGAAGAGGGACAAGCTTATTTTTCAGATGAAATCTTACGGTTGAAAAATAGTGGTTCTATCAGACCACTTGATATAGAAGAGAAGAACCTATTAGCTGATTATCGTTCTAAATTTAAAGGTATAGAACCATCCTTATCACGTGATGAAGAATCTAGACTTGATTATACACCAGAAGAATGGAAAACATATAGAGCCGAACAAAATCGGTTACGTGAAGCAAGAGACATACAAGAGGATAAAGAATTTGAAGCAAACATACAGGCGGAAAAAGACGCAAAACTTAAACCGAAGGTAAGCTCTCCTCAACGGAAGGTAAGCTCTCCTCAACCACAGGTAAGGTCTGCTGCTGAAGAAATTGATAGGTTAGATAGTGAAAGACTTGAAAGAATCAGACAACACGTTATGTTTGGTAGAGACGAACAACACCCAGACGAAACTGCTATTGAGTTTGAAAGAAGGAGTCTTCAGAAACGTTTAAGTGTAAAAGGAACTAAAAGTTTTTCACAACAAGAAAGGAAACAACGTAAACAAGATTTGAAACGTAAAAAAGAACTTGAGTCTCAAGGTGAAGCATATAGATTACAAAGTATAGAAGATAGAGAACAAGCTATATTAAATTTTTCAGCAGCTACGGATACAAAAGTTGTAAGTAAGAAATCTGATGGTGATTCAGATGAAGAAGGTTTTGTAGGAAAACGTGATATAGAACCAGCTGTTGAGGTCGGCACAGTATCCACCCCTCAAAGTAATCAAGGATTTTTTAATTTACCAACAGCAAGTGAATTAGGTGGAGGTGATAGAACCCAGAGTATACAAAAACAACAACAACGTAAAGAACAAACAGGATTTTTTCAACCACAAACACCTTCAGGAACTCAACCTGTATATGGTGATGAGATGTTTACGTCACCACTAGACCAGACGTTAGAATTACAAACTGAATTTAGACCTACTGTTGACTTTCAATCTGACTTATTAGGTATAGATGAATTTGATGTTGAAGAAGAACAGGGTTACGAATCGGACGAATAAAATAATAAAATATATCCCATAATTATAATATTTATTATTGTATATGTCTTCAAGAAAGGTTACTTATGATAAAATTATTATTACTAAATCAGATAGAGATAAAAAATTTAAAGCACACCTTACCGCTGAAGGTGGTGTTTCTAAAACAATCCACTTTGGAGCAAAGGGTATGAGTGATTACACTAAAAATAAAGACCCTAAACGTAAAGAAAGATATTTAGCACGTCATAACCCTAAAGTTACAAAAGAAAAGTGGGATGTCCCTGATACAGCAGGTAGTTTAAGTAGATGGATATTATGGAATAAACCTAGTTATAACGAATCTCTAAAAGATTATAAAAAGAGATTTAAACTAAAATAAGTTGTAAAGTATAAAGTATGTCCCAAGAGGAGAAGGAAAAGGAAGCAGAACAAGAAAGACGTAAACTTCTTGAGAATCAAAGTTATACTGATTTTACAGACTGGTCTACAATTGAGAAACCACGTTCAGCTGCTTTACACTCTTACGGTAATCAAGTATTAAGTGCTATGGCTATATCTGGGGATGATTATTTAAGGTTTCAATCAAAATTAAATCCTAACGCACCCTTTAATAACCCTGCTAAATTAAAATATGTTACTGAAGTATAATATGAGTTGGCTAGAAGTTGTTGCGTATGTTGGCTTTGGTAGTGTTGTTTCAGCTTTAACTGGATGGAATTATGTATTGTGGTGTGTAAGACAAAGTGAAGAACGTATACGTAAGTTTGCGGAGGTTGAGTGTGATGAAACTGAAAAAGAAGCAATCAAAGGATTTTTAGAAGAAAACTTAAATAAATTAAAATAATATATAAGTATAAGTATAAAATATGGTTGCTGGAAAATTAGAACAATATTGTAGTGATAAAGAAATTTCTGAATTGAAAGAATTAGCTATTGCTAAACCACAAGTAAGCTTTGCTAAACCACAACCTAAACCAGTAAATTATAATTTAGGTGAGGATACTGAAATACAAGCAACTGAATCTTGTAATATGATGATTACTGATGACCCTAGATGTAATTATATGTGTGGTAGTAAAGGTGAAAGGAATGATATAGGGTTTGATGAAATAATTTCTTCTCAATATGTTGATTATAATATTGTGGTTAAAGGTAAGACTTCAGATGAAGTAGATAAAGCGTCAGAGGAGTTTTCTGAAAATTGTTTTGATAAACGTAATAGTATGAGTTTTATGAGTGTTAATACTGTTGAAGAAGGTGAGATGTGGTATAGAGAAAACTTCCCACAAATACCTGATGATTTATACCCAATTATGGCTAGATGGAATTTCGGTGATTTGAGGGATGTTACAGGTAAGGATGTTAAAAACGATAAAAAACGAATAGAAAGGGGTAAAAAGCCAAAGATGTGTGGTGGACTAGAAGTTAAGAAAGGTCCTATCGTTGTTAAATTTTAATTTTCTCTTCTAATATATAAATATGCTTGGTAAAGTAAAACGTCTCGGACAAAAAGCAGTCGGAGGAGTTAAACGGTTTGGTAATAAACATAAAGGTAAGGTTTTGTTAGTCGGTGCTATTGCTGGTGGTGTAGCACACGGAAACGCAGAGTTTAATAAAGATGGCCCTAATAAAAGAGAAAGGGCTAAAAGTAAAGCAGAATCAATTATGAATACTATTGCTGACGAGGAACAAACCGAAGCAGTAAATAAGCATAACGAACTTATGGCTACAGCTAAACCGCAACCACAAGGAGGTGGTAATCTAGCACCCATAGAAGCAAAAGCACCAAATATAATAGGTATGGTCGGTAATATTCCGAAAGTAGCTAGTAAAATAGAAGCAGGTGCTAAAAGCGTTGAAAGTGCTGGTGTATTCAAGAAAGGTAAAGCAGTCCAATCAGCAGTTGTAGATGTTACAGCAGCACTCAACGAACCTACTAATAGAGCTAAAAAGAAAGCAGATAAGTTTAACGCAAAACAGCAAAAGTTTCTTGCTGGTGAGATGACGGATAAAGAAGCGAAGAAGTTTATTAAGAAGAAGCAGAAGAAACAGAAGAAGGACAGAAAAAAGTAAAACTTTAAAATTGTAAATTAATATATATACAAGTATTATATAATTATGCGGACTAAAGGTGCTAAAACAATAAAGGATTGCTGGTATGTTAAGATTAGTCAAGGGGATGATATACTACACGAAAATAAATATAAAACTTTGAAAGACGCTGGTGAGGAACTTGGATTAACATATTCTCAAATATGTGAATTAGGACCTAACGGACGAAATAAAAAGAAATCTATAAGATTTAAGTTTATGCCTGAAATCACAATTGAAAAGATTGCCCCAATATCCGACGTAGAGCAGTCTGAAATTACAGAGCAACAACAAGACCCTGATTATACGGTTGTAGAATCTGAATCTGATTAAAATAGAAATTGAGTTTTTGTAGAAATAATAAAGTTTGTTTATTTTACAAAAATATTTTATTTGTTAAAGTATAAAAGAATGAGTAAATATGGAATCCCTAGTTATTTTTACAATATGTTTGATGAATCCGCTGCTGGAACAATAACTACACAAGAACCACAAACAAACGCCACGTTTGGTTTTACTGATTTTGATTCTGAATATACCGAAGATTATGACGGTGATGGATTACAAGTAGGAGGCTGGACGTCCAAAGCTGTTAGTGGTGATGCTGGGACTAACGGTGTTATGGATATGGATGACGTAGATGGAGGTATAGTAGCTCTTATAGAAAATATCGGTAGTATTATTAACGATATTTTAGGTGAAGGGTTTGATGAGGATGATATAGCACAAATTATAATAGGTTTAGATGATGATGGTGAATATTTTGAGAGTGAATTTATGCCTATTGGTGATATTGAGGATAATATTGACGAGCAGACAGCCGACTATGAAAATTATTATAATAGGTGGTTTTCTACACAAAATCAATCATATTTATATGGTAGTAAAAGTGTAAATATTAAAATTAGAGTAGTTCAGAATGAATTTAAAGGTTCTCGTTATAAACCTACTATCAAGTCCAAGACTGATTTTAAAACTAAAAAATCTATAATTATGGTTAAAAACGAAGATGAGTTATGTTTAGGTCGTTGTCTAGTGATTGCGATTGCTATGCGTGATAAAAACCCTAAATTGAAACAGATTAAGATGGGTAGAAATATACAGGGTGAATTAGCTATACAATTATATAAAGATGCTGGTATTGAGGCGAAACACTCGTCCTTACCTATTATAAAAGAGTTTGAGGCGTATTTAGACTGCTCTATTACTATTATAGATTGTAATAAATTTAATAACGTGATATACCCTGTTATTCAGGATAGTGATTATGAAGTTAAAGATTTTAATATATATTTATTAAAAGACGGACAGCACTTTCACTTAATTAATAATAAACAAGTCGCAGGGTTCTTTGCGAAAGATTATTTTTGTGATAAGTGTAAGAAAACGTTTAAAAATAAAGATAAGCATAAGTGTCCTTATAAGTGTAATATATGTTGTAAAGAGGGTTGTTGTGGTAAAAAACCAGAGGATAAAAAGTGGATTAGTTGTAAGGATTGCTGGAGATTTTTTCCTAATCAAGAGTGTTTCAATAACCATAAATCAGTAGAAGAAATTACAACAGGGATAAATAAAGGTCAATCCAAAAAATCAGTTTGTGAAAAAATATTTAAGTGTCCTACCTGTAAAAAATTTTATGATAAAGAAAAATTTAATATGGCGGAGCATAGGTGTGGTGATACGTGGTGTAAAAATTGTGATTGTAAAATAAACGAAAACGACGGTCATAAGTGTTATATGATGCCTAAAAAGATTAAAGACACGGATACAAACTATATTTTCTTTGATTTTGAGTGTTCCCAGAATACAGGTAGACACGAAGTAAATTATTGTATCGCACAATATTATGACGACCCTACACCCATAGAATTTTTTGATTTAGATAGTTTTATGACGTGGTTGTTGCTTGATAAACATAAAGGATATTCTGTTTTAGCCCATAACGGACGAGGATATGATTTTCAGTTTATTATGGAGTATATCTATCAGAAAACAATATTTAAACCTGTTGTTGTATATGCTGGTAGTAAAATTATGATTTTAACAATTAAAGAGATGAAGTTACGGTTTGTGGATAGTCTTAACTTTTTGACTATGCCTCTTGCGTCTTTCCCTAAAACTTTCGGTCTGAAAGAATTGAAAAAAGGTTTCTTTCCTCACTACTACAATACAGCAGAAAATTATTATTATGAAGGTAAAATACCTGCTCTACGACACTTCGGATATAATAATATGAGTGAAAAGAAACGTGAAGAATTAATAAAATTCTGGGTTGTTAAACGTGCTACTAATTATAAGTGGAGTCAATATGATGAGATGAAAGCATACTGTATTTCGGATGTTGATATTTTAAGACGTAGTTGTATCATATTCAGAGAATTATATTTAGATATATGTGATATAGACCCTTTTAAATATACTACGATTGCGTCTGTATGTATGGCTATATTTAAAGGTAAATTTTTATGTCCTGACGTTGATATAGATGATAAACTAGACATACGAAATAAAGTTTTTGAGGAGGAGAAGATTGCGATTGTGCCTTTTAAACAACAAGAATTTATCCGTAAGTCCTTCTTCGGAGGTAGAACTAATAGTATTAAACTGAAATATGAATTTAAACGTGGTGAAATAGGTGTCTATTCAGATATTACTAGTTTATATCCTTCTGTTAATTACTATGATGAATACCCTATCGGACACCCTATTGAAATAACTGAAAACTTTGGAGACCCTACTAAATATTTCGGTTTTATTGATTGTTATGTTGAGTGTCCGAAGGATTTATATTTTCCTGTCCTTGCTAATAAAGGTGAAAAATTACTTTTTGATTTAGTTGATAAACGTGGTGTGTGGACTACCATAGAATTAAATAAGGCTGTTGAGATGGGATATAAAATAAAAACAATCTACAAAGTTCTACACTATAAGAAACGTAGTAATAATATTTTTAAGGGTTATGTCTCTACCTTCTTAAAAATTAAACAAGAGGCTTCAGGATTTCCTGCGTGGGTTTCATCTGCTGCTGATAAGGATAAATATATTAAGGATTATGAAGATAGACAAGGTATAAAATTAGACAAAGAAAAAATCGGATTTAACGCAGGGTTACGTGCTATTGCTAAACTTTGTTTAAATAGTTTGTGGGGTAAGTTCGGACAGCGACTTAATATGCCTAAAAACGAAATTATTTCTGATAAGAATAGTTTTAATAAAATTATGTTTAGTGATAAATTTACAGGTCAGGCGTGGAATATGATAGATGATGAACGTATGGAGATACGGTATAAGAGTAAAGATGAATTTATAGATGACGATTATAATACTAATATCGCTGTTGCTTCTTTTACAACTTCACACGCAAGATTACGTCTCTACTGGGCGTTAGAACGGTTAAACAAACAAGTATTATATCACGATACTGATTCAGTTGTGTATGTATATGATAAAAATAATCCTAAACACTTTCGTATTACCAACGGCGACTTGCTTGGTGAATGGACTGACGAATTAGATGGTGTTGATATGTGTGGGACGTTTCTAGGTGCTGGGCCTAAAAATTATAGTTATGAAACTACTGACGGTGAACTACATACAAAGATAAAAGGATTCACCCTTGATTATGATGCTACACGTGAGGGTAAATTAACTCATAAAAATATGGAGGTTATGATTGATAATAGAGACAATAAAGAATTGAAAGTCCCTGTGAAATATAATATGATATGTAGAAATAAAAAAACAAAGATACTTACAACTAAACCGCAAACTAAAAATTATGGGTTTTGTTATACTAAAAGAGAAATATTAGAAGAGGTAGATGGTGTATTAGATACAATACCCTTTGGCTATATTGCCCCAATAGACGGCTCCGAGTAGAGATTTTTTTTGAAAGGCTTGCCCCTTCTAGCTTACCGTCTGTTTAATTATATACGGTCTTTAAGCTATAATTTAAAAAATCGGTTTTTTTAAACTTTTTCATCTATACTATCGGAAATTTTAAATTTTTGTCTTTTAGTCGCCCCTTTTTTGTGTGTCTTTTTTACAAAATTATTTTATTTGTTAAAGTATAAAATGGTTTCAGGTTCTCTTATTCGTTATACTCCTCCTGCTTCTTTTAATCTTCTTGATTTATCTGATGATATACTGGGTCTGATATGGGCTGAAAAACTTAAATTAGAAAAGACGGAGAGACGTAGAAGTTTAATCGCTAGACACGGTTGGAGATTTTCTTGTATATGGGGAGGTGAGGGACGTGAAGAGAAAGACGCTGATTATAGGTCAGGGAAAAGTAGCTGGGAGACACACGCTTATGACCCTTATTTTTTAATAAACTATTTAGAAAAAGGGAAAGACGTGGAGGAGTGTAGGCTTTTCTATTGGGTTAAAGAAAAATTAAACACTACAAGCGGCCTTGTTATGGCTGATGAGTGTAGACATAATTTAAGCAGTCTTGACGTGTATGAGGTAGAGGACTTTTGGAAGATGTATTTTTTCTATGAGAGACTTATAGATGCGTTATGCTGGAAATTTAAAGATGATTGCTATGATGAGTATAAGTGGGAGCAGATGGAGGAGATTAACCCCTTTTTAGATGCTAGGGATGGAGACTTAAAATATGGAGAATGTGAGATTCAGTTGACGCTAGGTAAAGAAAATAAACAAATATATGATGCCTTAACGGAGGCGGCGCAGGACTGGGCGAATGAGAATTTTTATGAAAATGATAATAATAGCCTTTTTTCTCCTGTGGTTGATATGTTAGATGAGGTTTTAGATGATATGGGATATGATACTGTTAAGATGACTTATGATACTATTGAGAATTATATTCATAAGTGGTATGATACTGGGCAGTTATATGATACAAGTGAGACGGAGTTTGGTTGTGGGTTGTGGTGTTATTTATTTGAGAATGGAGTGAAAGACCCTTACTCTATTATAGATTATTTAAAAAAAGAATATAAATAATTTTGAGAAAGTTGAGTTTTAAATAATTTTGAGAAAGTAATAAATACACGTTTTTCGGTTTATATATATATAGGGTATATCATAAATATTTTTTTTATTTTTCTTTTTTTGTCTGTTGTAAAAAACTACAACCTCCGATCAGATGCTATATGTTTCTAGTTAAAGTTTGTTTAATTTACAAAAATTTAATATTTGTTAAAGTATAAAATGTCTTCTCTCTCAACCTGTATCCGCAATCAGCTCTCAACTCAATCAGCTCTTTACCTTGATTTAAATTCTGTATCTATCTCCCTCCGTGATGAGATAATCTATAAGGTTTATAAAGAACAACACCTTCTTAAATTTAAGGACTCACTACAAGCCATAACCGACGGAGAATATGAAATTTCTTTCTATAAAAAAGAACATAGGCTTCACCGTGTTAAATATATGAATACTCTACAAGCTATAACTGATAAGGAGTATGAGAGGTCTTACTATAATAAGCAAGGGGTCTATCAATATTCAGATACAAACTGGATGTTTAAACCCTGCGTAGCTGGTCTATATCTAGGCTACAATATGCGAGTCGTGAGAGGGGATACGCTGGATAGGGTCTCCGCTTCTTTGTATGCGGCTGGGACTGAAAACAAGGGCAAGAATATCTTACTCTTTCGTAGGTCTATACGTGTCTCAATTATGTGTGAGCGTTCGTGGGTCTGTGAGATTTCAGGAAACTGCTACAACAATTCTCTATTTGATGATACGCAAGAGAACCGCAACCGAGTCAGGAATCCGAACTCATATCTTAAAATCCATAATCTCAACCTTTCATCAGAGGGGTGGAGGGGTGTGAATAGACCTCGTAAGGGTGAGCCTGTGTGGGATATGTCCCCCTTATAGGCTGGTTAAG
>JGI24006J15134_10001508_pt1 | contig 13244 bp, 17 predicted proteins | sample LinPmetageLP53_FD_15134 | JGI IMG/M metagenome (IMG submission 15134) | reverse complement strand
TAGTATATACTTATATATGTATATACAAGAGGTTTTATATGAAATACAAATTAACATCGGTAAAATTATTAGAAGACTTATATAAGAAGTTTAAGTATAGTGCTTTGTCTGATGAGTTTACATTACAAAAACTAGTGAATAGGTCTATGGATTTATATCTTATGGACAATGAGTTCAAAACACAAATACACGATTGGAAAAATCTTAAACCAAGTGGGAGTCGATTATGAATGAAACGTTATATAAAGCATTGATTAGTTATTTCAATGGTCATATTAGTAAACACGTAGCTAATGTAAAAATACATACCAGTAATACTGCAGGTGTGGCTGAACATTCAGATCATGTAGAAACTATAGAGAAAGAACTAGATATAATTTCTAGTTATGAAGATAAATTAAGTGTATTAAAAAAATATTTTGGAGATGGAAACAAAGAGGTTATAAATGGCTAAGAAAAAGATTTTATTATTATCAGATGATTTAAGAATGTCATCTGGCGTTGGTACGATGTCAAAAGAATTTGTTTTAGGAACAGTAAAACATTTTGATTGGGTTCAAATCGGTGGTGCTATAAAACATCCTGATAAAGGTAAGGTTGTTAATATGGATAAAACTTGTCGCACCGAAACTGGAGTAGAGGATGCTAAATTAACAATTTATCCAATCGATGGGTATGGTAGCCAAGAGTTACTAAGAGAGATAATAGATAGAGAAAATCCAGATGCTATCCTACACTATACAGATCCTAGATTTTGGGGATGGTTGTATGAGATGGAACATGAGTTAAGACAAAACATTCCTATTTTTTATTATAATATTTGGGACGACTGGCCAGCTCCACAGTACAATGAATTTTTCTATGAATCTTGTGATTTAATTATGAACATATCTAAACAGACTGTATCTATTGTAAAAGAAGTTGCTAAGAAAAAACCAAGAACAGATTGGGATTGTACTTATTTACCACATGGTGTAAACGAAAAACATTTTTATCCCATCAGTAAATTTGACGATGAGTATAAACATATAGAATCAATGAAAAAACAATTAACTGATGATGCTGTTGAATTTATTGTCTTTTATAACAATAGAAATATAAGACGTAAGTTACCGGGTGATGTCGTGTTAGCATTTAAACATTTTTGTGATCAACTAACAAAAGAACAAGCCGATAAATGTGCTCTTGTAATGCACACTCAACCTCGTGATGAAAATGGTACAGACTTACCAGTTGTTGCTAACACTTTAGTACCTGATTACAAGGTGTATTTTAGTGATAGAAAGGTAGAACCTAATCAGTTGAATTGGTTATATAATATGTCCGATGTAACAATAAATATGGCTTCTAACGAGGGTTTTGGTCTAGGTACTTGTGAGTCACTAATGGCAGGAACCCCAATCATAGTTAATGTTACAGGCGGTCTTCAAGATCAATGTGGGTTTAAAATAAATGATAAGTTTGTAACCTATAAAGACTATGATGAAATCAAATCATTGCATGATGATAGAAAGTGGAAAGACAATCCTGATTTAACTTGGGGTAATTGGGTAAAACCAATATGGCCATCCAACCGAAGTTTACAAGGTTCAATACCAACACCTTATATTTTTGACGACAGATGTAGATTTGATGATGCAGGTGATGCTATCAAAGGTTGGTATGATGTAGGGGAAGATGAAAGAGATGAATGTGGATTAGAAGGTCACGAGTTTGTAATGGGGGATGAGTCAATGCAAAGTGCAAAAGTAATGTCTCAAAACTTTATAGATCACATGGACACTGCATTTGATAAATGGTCACCAAGAAAACGTTTTAGTATTTTTAAAGTTTAGGAGTTATAATGAGTAAACCGATATGTTTAGTTACTGCACCAGTTGCCACAAGAAGTGGTTATGGAGCTCACAGTAGGGATATATGTAGAGCCCTAATCAAGTTAGATAGATATGATGTAAAGATATGGTCAGTAAGATGGGGTAACACTCCAATGAACGCCTTAAATCTAGATGATCCTAATGATACGATGATTATTGATAGATTACTGTCAGAACCCAATTTACCAACTCAACCGGAATTACATATTCACATTGTAATACCGACTGAATTTCAACCATTTGCAAAGTACAACATTGGTATTACTGCAGGATTAGAAAATACAGCTTGTCCTGCAGACTGGTTACAAGGTCTTAATAAGATGAATTTAAATATAGTTCCATCTAACTTTGTAAAAGATGTATTGTCAACAGTTAGATTTGATATTCAAAATGACCAGACAAAACAAAAAGAAGGTGTACTCAAAAATGAAAAACCAATGGAAGTTTTGTTTGAAGGGGTAGATACTACTATTTACAAAAAGACTAATAAGTTTTCTCAAGCATTAGTAGATGAGATGAGTCAGATAGATGAGGAATTTAGTTTCCTATATGTAGGTCATTGGTTACAAGGTAGAATAGGACAAGATAGAAAAGATACTGCTATGTTAGTAAAGGTGTTTTGTGAAACATTTAAAAACATGAAAAATAAACCATCTCTTATAATGAAAACAAGTAGTGCTACATTTTCTATATTAGATAGAGAACAAATATTAAATAAAATAAAGGAAATAAAATTAACTATAAAAGGTGATTTACCTAACATTTATGTATTACATGGAGATTTTCTAGATGAAGAGATGAATGAACTGTACAATCATCCTAAAGTCAAAGCTCATGTTACATTTACACATGGTGAGGGATTTGGTAGGCCGTTATTAGAGGCTACTATATCAGAGAAACCGGTAATAGCTTCTGATTGGAGTGGTCATGTAGATTTTCTAGACTCAAAAAAAGCTATTCTTTTAAAGGGTAGCATGATGAATGTACAACGTGGTTCTTTTCCAGATAATTTTTTTATAGAGGGTTCACAATGGTTCACAGTTGATTACCGGAACGCTTCTCAAGTGTTACGAAAAGTATATAGGAGTTATAAAAAATATACTGGTAATGCTAAGAAGTTAGCAGTTCAAAACAAGTCAAAATTTTCATTGGACGCTATGACAAGAAAATTTGGAGAGATACTTGACAAGTATGTTCCTGAATTTCCAAAAGAAGTAAAACTTCAACTACCTAAACTTAAAAAAGTTGGTGAAGTAGAACCCAAAAAAATCAAACTACCAAAACTAAAGAAGGTGTAATATGGAAAAAGTAATAGATTGTCCTGTATGTTATAATACAGATAATTGTTTTGAAGAAATGCAAGAAACTTTTAGTTCTTATTTATGTTTTGCTTGTGGGTTCATGAGTGATTCTAGATATGAAACTGATAGTCTACACTTGATTGAAAATTTAAAAAAATCACCACAATTTGTACAGGAATCACAGTTTAAAGATAATGATAGAAATATAGTTTGGTTTCCATCTATAATAAATATGGGTAAATTAGGTATCATTTATCCAGAAGGTACTAAAGAAAACTATAATTGGAAATATGCTAAATTAGTTGATATTCCTGAAAAGGAACGAGTTAATTATAATAACCATAGTCAGAGGCTTGATGTAGAAAATGCTGAGACGTTTGAACAAAACAATTTCATGGGAGCATGTAAATCGATGGGTATAACTGAGAGAATTAAATAATGCCCAAAAAAGTATACAATTGGGGAAAGGTACAAGCTGGCGATATTATATCATTTAGATATAAAGGTAAAAATTCGACTGGCACTATAACAACAGTATTGGTGTTTAATCCTAGATTACCATATACTAAAAAAGATGGAACTAAGAAATTTCATTTAGTAGGGTTGAAGTTGGAAGACAGAGGAACTATTCCTATGATAAAAAATAAACCAATGTTAGTTCAATTATTAGAAAAAGTTGGCAATATAGAAGTTGTAAGTGGTGATGACCAAATTTATAGAGTTGAAATAAAGGGTGTCGGTACTCGTGGTGTGAAAAAAGCAACTTACACCAGGTTAAAACGATATATAGAAAAATATAGTGTTTATAGAACGTATGATTACAGAGAAGCTAAAAAATCACAAGTGTTTTTAGAACCTATATCATTTCCAATAGAATTTAGAGAGACACTACTTGAAAATTAGTTATGGCATAACGGTTCATACTGAAGTAGAAGAACTACGAAAGTTATTAGGTAAACTTCTTGTCACTATAGACGAGGAAGATGAAGTAGTAATCTGTGTTGATGGTGATGATAAGGGTGTGAAGGATGTCGTTGAGTTATACTCATTAGACAGTAGAGTTATTCATTACAACAGAAAACTTGAAAAAGATTTCGCAGCTCAAAAAAATTCCGTTATAGAAAAGAGTAGTGGTGATTACATATTTCATATAGATGCTGATGAATATCCAAATGAAATACTGATACAACAACTCAAACAGATTATAGAAATGAATGATGGTGTTGATTTGATATGGATACCAAGAGTGAATACTGTAGATGGATTCACAGAACAAGATGTACAAAAGTGGGGATGGAGAGTTACAGAAAATGGATGGGTTAACTATCCTGATTATCAAGCCCGTGTATTTCGTAATGATGAGAAGATACGATGGACAAGACCACTTCACGAATACATTACAGGTTGTAAAACATATTCTCATTTACCACCACAAGAGGAATTGAGTTTATATCATCCAAAGACAAAAGAAAAACAAGAACAGCAAAACAAATTTTACATGGATAATTTTAACAAAGAGTTATTGGTAAGGAGTTAATATGAAAGTTATAGTTACTGGTGGCATTGGTTTTGTCGGAACTAATTTAATAAAAAGATTGTTAAAAGATGGTCATACGGTTGTTTCATTAGATAATTATTCAACAGGAAAGAAAGAAAATGAACAGGAGGGCTGTACATATATAGATGTTGATATAGCTGATAGTTCACGTAGACATAAAGCTTTTGGTCTAGAAACTTATAAGTTAGAAAAACCAGATATTATATTTCACATGGCAGCTCTTGCTAGAATACAACCATCTTTAAAGAATCCAGTTTTAACTATTAGTAATAATTTTAACTCTACATTAAATATTTTAGATTGGGGTAGAAAAAATAAAATTCCTGTTGTTTATGCAGGTTCTAGTTCTAAACATCATGGGCTATGGGGTAGTCCATATGCTTGGTCAAAGTTCGGTGGAGAGCAATTATGTGAATTATATAATAAAGTTTACGACTCACGTACTACTATTTGTAGGTTCTATAATGTATATGGGCCACATCAACTTGAAGATGGGAATTACGCTACTGTTATTGGTATTTTTGAAAAACAATATCGTGAAGGTAATGATTTGACTATAGTTGGTGATGGAGAACAAAGAAGAGATTTTACTCATGTTGATGATATAGTTGATGGGATTGTTAGATGTGGTGAAAATATAGATAAAGTTAGTGGAGAGATATTTGAATTGGGTAGAGGTGTAAATCATTCAATAAACGAAATATCTAAAATGTTTGGCGAGAATTATCCTGTAGAATATATGTCAGCTAGAACTGGTGAATATGATGTTACATTAGCAGATTATTCTAAAGCTACTGAACTTTTAGGTTGGAAGCCAACGAGAGATTTATCAGATTATATTAAACAAGTGTTACACTAAAATGAAAATAATAGTTATACTACCTAATAGAGAAGAGTTTGTTTGTTGTGAAGTCATAAAAGGACTTTACAGAAGGGGTGTAGAATTGATACCATCTTCCCCTCTATCTACTATACGAAATTCATACAAAGTAGGTTCAGACGATATTCCAAATATCAGAGAATATTCTGATGATGAAATTATAGAACATTCCAAATCAGCAGATTATATTTTTGTATTTTGGAGTAAGTTTGGTTCTCCATACGATAAAACACCTGGTGGAAGAATGTACTTGGTAGATAAAATTAATGAACCAGATAAGACTGTCTTTATAGACGGCAGTGAGTGGTCATACACAGGTCATAAAGTTCCATCTCAACTTAGAAAAGATAAATGGAATTGTACAAAAGGTATGCCGTGGATATGGCAAGAAATGAGAGACAAAGTTAAGTGGTATTTTAAAAGAGAAACTTTTACTGATGATATAATAGAACATAACATAATCCCATGCCCATATCCATTTCGTATAGAGGATACACAATCAATATTAGATAAAGATATCAGTTTGTTTACTGTTTTTGGACATACCACTACAGGATTGAGATACGAAGTTGAACAAGCTAGTAAAGATATATCCCATGACCTACCAGTTATAACTGGCCAACAACCTGGTGGACGTGAACATTATTTAAATTTACTCTGTAGGTCATATTTAGTTGCAGATGCTTGGGGCGGTGGTGATTGTACAGTCAGAAGATGTGAAGCTCACATGAACTCTACTGCTTTAATTATGCAAAAGTGGAATACGATTGAACCATATGAATTTACTGATGGTGAAAATATAATACTATACGATTCAACAGATGAGTTTGTAGAAAAAGTAAATTTTTATTTAAAAGATTTAGATAAACTTGTTGAGATAGGTGTCAATGGATATAAACACTCGTTAAAATACCATACTACTGAGAAGAGAGTTCAGTATATATTTGATATTTTAGAAGGGAAAATTAGTTGGGCAGATGATTAAAATAAAATTATATGAACACGAAGTACATAGAAATGAAACCACCTTTAGACCATTTGTTAAGGCTATGGATATATTTAGAGAGGTTGGAATTGAGTTCACCACATCTGATGACTATGATTATGCTTTTGTAGGACAAGCTAGCATTATAGATAAAAAGAAACCATTGAGAGAATCCATAGATAATGGAATAGAGTTTCTATCTAAAATTACTGGTGATTATATGATTGTAGACGGTCAAGATGCTACAACATTGATAGGAACAATAGATGTATTTAGAGAATCCAATGCTCTATTGTTCTTAAAAAATAGTTACTTAAAAGATTTCAATCTATATAAACAAGGGTGGGCAAATGGTAGATATTATTGGGGTAAGGGTAATTATTCTGTTTCTGATATTGATGTTTTAAAACCTAGAATGAAGTTAACTGGTTGTAATTGGTTACACACAATGCAACCACAATGGTCAGATTATGGCCATGAAAAGAAATATGATATTTCTTGTATGTTTGGTTATCCAACTAAAACACCAGTTTATGAACATGATATTTGTCAGACAGATTTTTATGATCCTCACAGAAAGAATTTAATGGATGTGTTAGGGGATAAATATAAGATAGCTGGTTTAGTAGATGGTGAAAGGATTCCCATCAATGAGTATTATCAAAAGATGTATGATTCTAAAATTATAATGGCTCCACTTGGTTATGGTGAAATGGCACCTCGTGATTTGGAATCTGCTCAGTTTGGTGGCGTGTTGATTAAACCTGATATGAGTCATATAGTGTCAGAACCCTTTATATATGAAGACAATGTAACATATATTTCTGTAAACTATGATTGGTCAAACTTAGAAGAGAAGGTAGACTATGTTTTATCAGACTATAATACTGTACGAGATAGGCTGGTAACCAATATGAAAAAACAATATGAAGACAAATACAATTTACAAAATTTGGTGATTCATTTATATAAAATATTAACAAACTTAGATGGAGTTGGAGTAGAATGAGATTTGCACTAATTGAAGATTCGGTAGCTATAAAATCATATTATGTCAAAGATAATACTGCGTACGGATATCACGATGATAGACCATATTCATATCATCATGGATTTTCTCCAGAATGTTTTTTAGCTATGTTTAATCTACCTTTTATATTTGATTTTGGATGTCACATAAATTGGTTAGATTGGGAAACCTTACCTGATATGGATTTAGATTTTATTATTTATGATAAAGGTAAACTTGGACTAGATGATGACCAATATGATAAATACCACACAGATATATTAAGAACCAAATACCCTAATGCTAAAATATTAGGATGGGTAAAGGAAGTTAATGTAGCAAATGAGATGAGATTAAAAAATAGAGTTCGGTTTTTAAATGAATGTGATGCTGTAATAACTTCAGGTATATCTGATAAATTTAAAAATATAGATATGTTTAAATATCTTAAATCAGTTGTTGATAAGAACTTTTATTTTATTTCACAACCGGTTAACATTGATTACTTATTTGATAATTTTTATAGTGAAGAAAAAGAGAAAGTAATTTACGCTTATCTACCAAACCCAATGTATAGGAGAGGTAGAACTTATGAGTTTGCAGAGTATATGGGTAAAAAATATGATATAGAGGTTAGAAAAAAATCATTGCTACCCAATCAACAGTTCGATTATATAGGACAGCGAGAGTTCATAGAAATGTGGTCTAAATGTGCTTTTCATTTCAACCTAGATCCATCTGATATCCATCCTGGTAATCAGATTATGCAAACAGCTGCAGTAGGTTGTTTAAACATAGGTGGGTTGAATGAAGCTCATAGTATAATGTATCCAGATTCAGCAACCTGTGATGAGAAAATACTTGAAGATGTATTTGTTGAGTATCTAAATGATGAAACCAAAAGGTTTGAAGCAATAGCTTTTGCTTGGGAAAAATTAAATGAAGTTTATAGTTTTAAAGCTGTTAAGGAACAAATTTATAAAATCTATGAGGAGTTGTCATGAAAGTTAGTGTAATGTGGATGACTAGAAAAAGGTCACATGAATTAATTTATTCTGTATCATCATTCATACATAATGCAGATGACAATACCAATGTAGAATACATCTTTGTTACAGATCCAGATGACGATGATACCACTACAGCTTTAGAAAAGATAGTTCCCATGGCACATGCACATTTTGCAGAACTAATTCATATTACGGCTGACAGAAGATATGGGTATGGTGAACTAGAACAGTATCAAAATTTAGCAGCAACTAAGTTTACAGGAGATTGCATATTATCATTTGCAGATGATAATATTTGTACGGAGAAAGGTTGGGATACTGAGATACGAAAGGGACTTGAAGAACGAAAGGGAAGCCCTGCTATGATAGCAATAACACCAACTAACGAAATATGGAAGGGCTCGTCTACTATTGTTGGAATCAATAGAGAGTGGTATGATAAAACAAAAAGATTTTCTGGTAATAGAGCAACTGATGCTTATCTATGTGATTTAACTAAAGTTGCAAAGATAGAACCAATCAGACCAAATGTAAAAACTTTACATTTACAGCGTGGTAAAGATAATATTGGTACAATATCACATAATGGCGTTGAACATACAATATGGGGATTACCGGGTGAAGATGACTTTGGTGGATTCAATGCTAAAAAACCAGTACCACCAAAATATTATCATAGAGATGATGAGTTTCGCAATGATGTGACTAATTTTAAAGTTGGTATAGAAAGATTTGAACAAGATATTAGGAGATTAAAAAATGATGAATAAGAATATTTTTAAAGAAATTATGGTTTTAGACTCTGATGTGTATGAAGACTATCGTGGAGAACTTTGGACTACGTACAATAAAGATAATTTTCCTATTGATTTAGATTTTAATCACGATAAGATTTCTACATCTCGAAAAAACGTCATCAGAGGTATTCACGGTGATAATAAATCTTGGAAATTAGTTACTTGTCTGTATGGTGATATGTACTTTGTTGTAGTAGACAACAGAAAAGATTCTAAAACTTATTTACAATGGGACTGGATAATATTAAATGATAGAAATAAGAAGATGGTTTTACTCCCGCCCAACTTTGGAAATTCTTTTTGTGTTTTGAGTAATTACTCTATATTTATGTATAAGTGGTCTTATACTGGAGATTACGCAGACGTAGAAGAACAGTTTTCTTTGAAGTGGGATAATCCAGACATAAACATAAATTGGCCAATTAATAATCCTATATTATCTGAGAGGGATAAATGATGTTACAAATACCAAATAGATTAACAAAAAAGAAAGATGTTACAATTACAAAAGAGGAAATGATATCCTTTGAAACTAACATACAAGAAAAATATGAAAGCGGTGATATACCATCACCAATACACCTATCGAAAGGCAATGAAGATGAGTTGATTGAAATATTTCAATACGTACATCCAGAAGATTGGGTATTCTCGGCTTGGAGAAATCATTATCATGCGTTACTACATGGTTTCAGTACAGATGATTTAGAAGCTAGTATTATTGAGGGTAGGAGTATGGCTACTAGTAGTAATACGAATAAGTTTTATTCATCTGCTATAGTTGGTGGTATAATACCTATAGCGTTGGGAACCGCAATGGCATTAAAACGAAGTGGTTCTGATAGAAAGGTGTGGTGTTTTATTGGAGATATGACCTTTGAAACTGGCGTGTTTCACGAGTCATACAAGTACTCTAGAAACTTTAACCTACCAATAGAGTTTGTGGTTGAAGATAACAATCTAAGCGTACATACACCAACAGATTCAGCTTGGGGTACTAAACAAAACATACCAACTGATATAGTTTATTATAAATATGAAAATGGATACCCACATCACGGAACTGGTGCTTGGGTTAACTTTTAGAGGACAACATGAAATACAAAGAACAATTAATTAAGTCAATGGAATGGTTAGGTAAGAAAGAAAATACTATCTTTCTCGGTCAAGCTACGTTGTTTAGTGGACATGCTATATCAGGAACCCTAACAGAAGTACCAAAAGAAAAATTGATAGAACTACCAGTAATGGAAGAGGTACAGATGGGTATGTGTACTGGTCTTTCTTTAGAAGGGTATGTTCCAATATCAATTTATCCTAGATTCAATTTTATGATGTTGTCAATAAACCAATTGGTCAATCACATTGACACAATGAGAGGGATGAGTAAGGGAGAATTAGTTCCTAGAGTCATAGTTAGAGTAGCAGTGGGTGCTAAGAAACCACTTGATGGTGGTTCTCAACATACACAAGATTTCACAGAATCTATAAAGGCAATGTTAACCGATACCGTTGTGGTTGAGTTAGAAGAACCAGAACAAATATTCTCAGCGTTCCAAGATGCGTATTATCACAATGGTTCTACTGTACTTATTGAATATGGGGATTATTATGCCGAAAAATAAATTTAAGTGGCAATTAATCAACGATAGTATAACAGAGGATGACAAAAAAAAGTGGACAGACTTTATCAATACACCTAATCAAAGATTCACTCAAGGTGAAAAGGTTAAGGAGTTTGAGAAAGATTGGTCTGATTGGTTGGGAGTAAAATATTCTGTATTTGTAAACTCAGGAGCTTCTGCTAATTACATAATGACTTCAATAATGAAAGAGACACATGGAGTGGGAGAAGTGATTGTTTCACCACTTGGATGGGTATCCGATGTTTCTCCATTGGTTAACTTGGGATTCACACCTGTGTTCGTTGATATTAATATAGAAAATATGTCTATCACACTTGATAATATAAAAGCTGCAGTTACCGATAAAACAGTAGGTGTTTGTTTAGTTCATGTCTTAGGGTTCAATGCTATAAATGAGGAGTTAGTTGATTTTTGTAAAGAGAAAGATTTATTTTTAATGGAAGATTGTTGTGAGTCTCATGGTGCTAAACATAAAGGAACTAAAGTTGGAACTTTTGGTGATGTATCTAATTTCTCATTCTACTTCGGACATCACATTACAACTATTGAAGGTGGGATGGTCTGTACTAATAATGAAATTATATATGACTATGCTAAATTATTTAGGTCACATGGTATGACAAGAGAAGCCTCTCCAGCATTACAAGAAACCTATAAGAAAAAATTTCCAGATTTAAATCCATTGTTTACGTTTGCTGTTCCTGGTTATAACATGAGAAACCAAGAGATGAACGCTGTCTTGGGTATATCACAATTAAAAAGATTGGATTATAACTCTGAGAAAAGAAGTATAAATTTTAATACATGGGTTGATAATTTAAATTCAAGTAAATATTTTATTAATTTTGAACGTAATGGTAATAGTAATTTTGCACTACCACTTATAGTATTGAGTAGTAATAAAAATTTATTTAAAAAAGTTTGTGAATATTTAGATTCTAAAGAGGTTGAATATAGGATAGGAACAGCTGGCGGTGGTAATCAAGCTAGACAACCATATTTAAAACCATATGATATTGTGACACATGATTTAAAAAATGTAAATTATATTCATGAGTATGGGTTATATATTGGCAATCATCCTGAGTTGGTAGTAGAAGATATAATTAAGTTATGTAGGGGTTTAAATTCATTATGAGTATTAGTTTAAAAGATAAAAACATACTAGTAACTGGTGGTAAGGGTATGATAGGTAGAACCCTAGTCAGTTTACTAAAAAAAGAATCACCAAAACATTTAACAATTGTCGATTTACCAGAATATGATTTGAGAAATAGATATGATTGTGAAACTATTTGTGATGAACAAGATATAATATTTCATTTAGCTGGCATCAAAGGTTCACCGCAGAGATGCATGGAATCACCAGCATCATTTAGTGTTCCTATGATTCAGTTTAATGCTAATATGATTGAAGCTGCTTATAATGCTAATGTCGAGTGGTTCTTATATACAAGTTCAGTTGGCGTGTACCATCCAGCAGAAGTATTTATAGAAGATGATGTTTGGAAAACATTCCCATCTGAAAATGATTGGTTCGCTGGTTGGGCTAAAAGAATAGGTGAGATGAATGTTGAAGCTTATGTTAAACAGTATGATTGGAATAAATGTTCGATAGTAAGACCAGCAAATGTTTATGGATTATATGATAACTTTGGTAAGTGGTCTATGGTAGTACCATCTTTGATTAAAAAAGCCATGGAAAATGATGTATTAGAAGTGTGGGGTGATGGTTCACCAATTAGAGATTTAATCTATGCCGATGATGTTGCTCGTGGCATGATACATATGGTAACAAATAAAGTAACTGAACCAGTTAATCTAGGTAGTGGTACAGGAGTAACAATCAAAGAAGTTGCTGATATAATAGCAGATTATTTTGGTAAAGAAATACGATGGGATGCTACAAAACCTATGGGTGATATGAAAAGATTGATGAGTACAGAACGAGCTGAAAGTTATGGGTTTATCCCAAAAGTTAGTTTACAAGATGGAATTAAAAAAACAATAGAGTGGTATGAGAGTTTTAATAACAGGAACTAATAGTGGTTTAGGTAGATACCTATCAGAAAAATTTATAGGGTGTGATAAGTTAAGTAGAGATTCCGAATTTCCTACTGATGAATTTGATTTGATAATTCATTGTGCTTTTAATTCAACACATTATGAATATGTTGATGATAT
>JGI24006J15134_10001507_pt1 | contig 13244 bp, 6 predicted proteins | sample LinPmetageLP53_FD_15134 | JGI IMG/M metagenome (IMG submission 15134) | reverse complement strand
CTCAGCTGCAATAGTAAGGTTTTGATCACCATTGAATGTCTTAATCTTTGCAACACCATCACTTACATAAACTGGAACAAGAACCTTCAGAACTGTCGTGGTTCCAAGAGTCTTATCCAGAGTGAATGTGATCTGTCTTCCATCACTTCCTGTAGAGAAAGAAGCAATTGAAAGGTTTCTTCCAAGAATACCCTGAACATCGTTAGGGTCAGAAGGAAGACTGGCTACCGTGATGGTTGTTTTGCCAGTATTAGTGATGAATGTTTCATTCTGTTTGTTGGTGTTCAATACAATTGAATTGGCACCACCTGCGACACTGATAACAAATTCCTGAATAACTGTGTAGTTAATACCAGTTGCGAGAATGTCATTCTGAAGCGAAGCGACTGTTCTCTGTGGAAGTTCAAAGACAAGAGTCTGGTTTGGTTGTCCTTTCTTCTTAATTCTAATTCTTTGAACCGTCTTACCACTTATTGCCCTTTCAATAGTTGTGGAGAAGTAAACATAAGACTTATCTCTATTTGCTCCATAACCAACTGGTCTGGTGGCAAAGTAAACCAATTTACTAACTGATACACCTGTATCATCTACAAAGGTAACAACATCACCAAACTGGAGTTGTCTGGAAGGATCTCCAGCGAAGTCATCACAGACGATGTAGTTGTTGCCAGCATTTCCACTAAACAGTGAACCTTCTGCCAGGTTAACGATATCAGAGTCTGCTGCGTTCTGAATAGAAATATCAGCAGAGAAATCAACTGGTTGATTGGGTTGAGGTGAATAGAAAGACTTAGTCTTACTAATGTCACTGAGCACCTTAGCGGTCACAATGTCTGCAAATCCTTTGATGCCCGCAGGTGAAGTTTCTAGACTATAGTTGACTCTTTCACCCAGAGAACTTCCTGCTGGATAAGGGAAATTATTCAACTTAATTCTACCAGCAGATGTTGGTGCCAGTGTGTTTGTTGTAGCGTTATATGTATAATCTACATCTTTCGTTATAGTGATCTCAGCGTTAACTGCCTGAACTTTGATTGAAGTTTCTGCAATCAGAGAACTAACATTTCCTTCAGTTCCTAGGTCAGTGAAAGCAAACTCATAAATCTCACCTTCAACGGCAATCTTAGAAACCTTATCGCCCTGAGTGATGTCTTCTCCAGGAGCAAACTCACCTGTTACATTGGAAAGAATAAGTTCTCCAGGAGTTGAACCTTCTTCAACCACACCAAAACTTGCTGTGGATTCACCAAAAACTAAATCACCAACTATCCAGTTTGTTGTATAGTTAACTGAGTTATCATCTTGAACTAAGATCAATTCAACAAAGTACTCAGCACCCAAGATACCCAAGTCAAAGGTTGAGTTATAACCAAGAGTACCTGGGTTATCTTGTGGATTTGTAACAATTTGATCTGGATTGAGATAACGAGGAGTAATTAAACCAGAAGGAGAAGGAACAATCTTCTTAGAATAAACAACTGTTGCTCCACCAACTAAACTACCACGAATGACGTCACTAGCAGATGTAACAACTGCACTGTTGGTTCCCTTATAAACTGCGGTGACTCCTGACTCACTAACGGTTCCAATCGTTGTTGCCGTTATAACGTGATAAGTGGTTGGAGGTGCGTTACCAATATTGAATGGTTCAACGAATCCCTGTGCGTCAGTCTGTAGTGCTTCTCCAACGTTACCGTCAGTAAAGTTACGATATAGACGAATAGTCTCAAGGCCAAGCGTGTCAATCGTACTATCAATGTTCTGGAAGTCAGGAACACTGTTCATATTAGTCAGTGCCACACTCTGACCTGCGGTCATCTGAGTATTGGCATCATTTCTAAAGTTCAGAGTTCTGGGCTTATCTCCATACAGATAGATTGGATTTCTGAATCCAACTTCGTATCCCTGAACATATGCTTCACCAGGAGAAATCTTAAGAGCAAAGGTGGCGTCTGCCTGTGCCTTTGTTAGATTAGCAGTTAAACCACTTCCTGGAATAGGAGGATAGGTTTGATTTGCATTGATGTCAAATACACCATTGAATGTTGTGCCGTTAGCATACTCAAGAAGTTCAACTGGGAACTCAGTAACGATGTAATCACCAGACTCATCAAAGGTTCTCTTGGCAAGAACATCATACAACCAGGACCACTTAGTTCTCTGATCTGGACTACCTTGAAGTTGTCCTTGAATAACAACGGCTAACTGAATAAAGTTAGGATTGGTAGAATCAATTTCTCTCTTTGTGAGAGTCAATGTTACCTTAAGTCTATCAGCACCAGGTGCTGCAAAGTTAGAAGAACCTTGTGAGTTATCAAGCAGAGCAGGAGCTTCTTCTGAATCAATAAAGGTTTCTGCTACCAGGAAACCAACACTGTAATTGGGTTTGGTACCATACTTGTCAAGTGTGATTGTCTGCTCTGAATTTCTTACAGAAGATCCATCAATAAAGTAATATCCTTCTTTTACAGTGAATAGACTGCCCTTGCCCATCGCATTTGATGTGATAGGCTTAGAGATAGTAGTAACACCAACGTTTGCCGTATACTTGTTAGGAGTATCAGATTCTAATGTCTCTCCTTCAGTAAAGGTGGCATCAACTGCCGTGGTTCCTGAACTCTCGTAATTTACGTAAAAGGTAATATCGTCAGCTGTCGTTTCTGCAGTGGCATAATTTACAAACGCCTTTACACCAGAAACTGCACCAGTTAGGGTGTATCCAATAAAGTCTTCAGCAGTTGATCCTTGAGTGATAGAGGAAACTCTAACATACGAAGATTGAGCATAACCGAACTCACCAGGAACGATCTGATCGCCCTCTTTCATTGTTCGAGAGGCAATAGTCTCGATTTGATTCTGCAGCATAAGCTGCATATTCGTTAATTCACGAGCCTGTACAGGGTAGCCAGCCTTAAACAATACCTTGTAATAATCCGATAACGGATTATAGTCAGCATAATANGGAGCTACATTAAGATTCTTTTGTAGAGGCATTTCTCTCTAACGTCCTTTAGACTTATTTAGAAGGNAATNAGAAGGCTTATTCTTTCAGTTTGGAGCGAGTCTCTAATCACTGGACTGATGTTAGAGAGATAAGTCATAATTCCAGAATATGCAGTAACTTCAGGAATAGCATATCCACTCTCAAAGGTGATATCAGTAGATGTACCAGTGTATGTGGTTGGAGCACTAGACATAGTTGAAGTTAGTCCAACCACGTTATTAATTCCCTGGAACCTATAAAGGTTTCCATCAGTATCTACATTTGCAGAAGATTGAGTATATCTCAGAACTCCAGTTGATTGATCGTATCCAATAACAAATCCTTTAGCTAGATGACTAACTTCATCAATCAATACGGACTGAGTGATGACTTCTCCTAATGTATAAGTCGTTCCTGTAGCAAGAGTTTCAACTTGAACTGCATAACAAGCTTCAACAGATATTGGATTTTCAGAAGAGAAAGATGCATCTTGTAGAATACCTATCTGTCTAAAAGAACCTTGCAAGTAATTAAACAGGTTATAGTTCAAATCACTGAATACACCTACTCTGGTGCCTCCTAGTTCTCTTGTCAAGTCAGTTCCCCACCCACCTGGAGGAGGAATAACCACAGTGCTTCTAAAAGTACCGTCACCACCTGGATTCAATGCATTCTTCTCTTCGTCTAGATTGGGAAGAGATTGATAACAGTTATTAGCAGTAAAATCAAGTGTTCCGTAAGTATATCCACTTCCCGTTCTCACTACCTCTATATTAATGACAACTTCATTGAGAACTGTCACTTTAGCAACAGCACCTGTTCCATCTCCATTGATATGGCAGAAGTAGAAAGGAATTTGATTAGGTGCTCCAATAGGACTCACTGTAAACTTAGCACCAGGATTATCTATAATCACTGTAGAAATAGCACCATCTACTCCTGTTACCACATCAGTGGAGGTGATAGGCATAAAGTTATCAGTTGAGTATGCAGTGTAGTCAGCTGAGACTAGGTTATAAACTCTTTGCCACTGATAGCCATCAGTAGTTACAAATGGCTCGTTGGAGGTGTTCTGTGGTTCTACAGTAGAAGGAATATTATGATTGTTATTCAGGCAGACATAAACATTGTTTGTCTGATTCCTTACAATCCAGTTACAATCATATAGATTGGCTGCTCCTGAGAAAGACTTATTTACAGTTGTATAGTCTTGTCTGTAATAATCGTAAGTTGAACCAGATGCCCAGTTTAGCTTAGGAATCATATGATAACTATCACCAGTTGCAATTTTCTTCATTGCAAACATATTATCATATGTTGTATAGAAGGTTTGATAGTTGTTCTGTGGAGTCGGAGGAAGATTGTCATCTGCCCAAGACTGGATACGACCAACGAAAAGATACGCCAAAGAACTTCCATCATCACCATTAAAGGAGTTGATGAGATTCTTGGCGTTCTTAACTCTTAAGTCATTAGTATTGACAGTTGCCATCTTTGCTCTTTTCAGTTATTTATCTATGAAATCTGAGGTTTGAATTCTGGCTCAGATACATCCAGAACCGTTTCTACGGAATCATTCATATCCAATTTGGAGAACATAATGAACCCAGATGGATGGATGATATCTTTAACAAAGGTTTCATAATCAACTCTAGGAAGAGCAGATGATATCTCATAAGAGAACCATTGATACTTCTTAGAATCCTGTACTACAGCATACTTACTACTCAACTTGGAGGTGTCATTAATGAATGTCCCTTCTGGTTCAGAAGTACCACTCACCAGTGCCCTACAATCAGCTTCTCCCTGAAGAAGAACTGTTGCAGTTGTTCCATAGTCATCTTGGATCAATTCACCTTCTCTGATAACACCACTTACTTTTTCAAGAGTAAGTTGTTGAATCTTATCATCATAACTCACCACAATTGCTGTCATCAACTTAACATCTGATGTGCCCTGATATACAGCAGTACCAGCAACAAATGGACCTCTGATTTGATCAATATACCTAATGATGCATCTTGTGGTGATCATCAGTTCTGGTTTCAGAGATCTATCAACAGAAATGTCTCTGCCTGGGTTGATAATAGAATTTGCTGTAATCTTACCAATATCATTTGTGAGAGAGATGTACTTGCCACTCTCTTCAACTAAAGTGATATAAGGTTCAATATAAGAAGAACCACCATTGGTCACTGTCACTGCAGTCACTACACCATCCTCAACAGTTACCTCTGCAGAAGCACCAGAACCACTGTTGGTTCTATCTCCAAAGATTGCAGTAGGATTCACATAACGAATACCACCACCTGACACTGATACACTGACAATAGATCCACCTTCTGGATTTATACTTCCTTCATTGATAATCAATCTTGCTCTATCTGATTCATTCTTATACAATCCAAGAGCAGGAGGAATTCCTGAATATCCAATACCACCAGAAGTGATATCAACATATGCTGCTGTGTTCTCTACTGCTTCTCCAAATGCACTGTATTTTACATTAGCGTTATCATCATCATATAAGTTACCAGTATAAATCTGGAATTGAGTATTTGCTAGTTCTGTTCCTAGGATAGGTGTAGGAGTAGAAGTGTAGTTTTCTCCTTGTTCCACCAATTCTACAGTGGCAATTCCTCCACCTAAAACAAGAGGATCTACAGTAGCAACACCAAATGCACCTTGTCCTCCACCACCACTGAAGGTGATAATGAATCCTTCTGAATAATAAGCGCCAGGATCGATAATTGATAACCCGATAANTTTGCCTGACGTCAGGTTTACTGTAACTCCAATGGTTGCAGGAACAACGTGCCCAGCCTGAATCACAGTATGAGTTCCATTGATTTCTGAATAGGACGAGTTCTCAAACAGAACCGTGTCTCCTATGTTCAGTTTAGTAGGTGTTGTTGTGTTAACCTGATAAACGGCTCTGGAATCATTCACCATCAAAGTATTATTAGGTAATGCAAGAGCTGTATCTGTATAACCTCTATCAAAGATACCATTGTCATTGTCTGGTGTTCCAATAGAATCAATACGAGCAATCTCTGTTAGTTCAGAAGCACCAGGTGCTCCAAGTTGGAAGTTAACAATGTCTCCTGGCAGGAAGTTTGTCATATCCCTGAACCAGAGAAGTCTTCTATCTGCAGTTTCCGAGATAACACCAATGTCGTCTCCGCCATTTGGATCAGGAGGAATAGGACCTGGTCCAGGACCAGGACCAACATCTGGATTATATGGCTCATCTTCGCCATATCTACTTGATACAGATCCAATTGGAGTAGATTGTGTCCACTGAACAGTATCTCCATCATTCCAATAGATGTACATCTTACCATTCAAACTAGACCACCACAAGTTACCAAACTCAAGACTGCTGCCATCTGTTTGTTGTGTTGGTGCTATATCTGAAATGATACACTGTAGTGTAGAAGTGTAAATGTTTCCTCTAGTTGTAGAAGCAACAGATAGTTCTGGATATATCCTATCAGATGAACCAATACCAGGAACTGTACCTGTTGGATCTGTCATAACCCATTGTGCAGAACTGGATGTTGGAATTTCTCCTGAATTGATGAAGTCTACCAGGATATCACTGTACCAGATATACATCATACCTGTTTGATTAGACCACCACAAGTCACCCAGTCTGTTAGCAGAACCATCAGCTCTACTGTCAGGTGCCATTGTAGAGATGGTAATGGTAGTATCACTGCCACTGTTAATTACATTTGGTGCAGTTGCTGCAGTAGTTCCAACACCTAGATCATAAGCAGTGTCTTCAATAGGCTGAGTTCCCATTGGTTGTGCTTCAACCCATTGCTGAGTATCGCCATCATCATAATAGACATAAAGTCTACCATTGAAGATAGACCACCAGATGTCTCCAGGTTCTGGATCAGTTCCACCTATACGAAGAGTAGGTGTCCTGTAGGACATCGTAACATTGTTAGGTCTAGAGGCACTTAATACGCTGTTGTTATTAAACAATCCAAAGAAAGGTTCTGTTGACTTGGGAGGACATCTTACAAATGCTTCTCTGTTGTCATAGAAGGTATCACCAAATTGAACCAAATCGTAAGTGAGTGTTTGAACTGTTAGAAGATAAGCATTTGTATCCCACTTCACCACCTGAGCAATAGCACCAGATGAACAAAGAATAAAGGTATCTCTCACAAAGATGAATGATTCTTTTCCTTTATAGGAACTTAAATCAATTGCTTGTCTGTGTGATCTTAAGTAAGTGTTGACTAATTGTCCACCTGCATTAGAAATAGGTTCACCAGTCACATAAGAAACTTTGCCCTCTGCCCCACTGCCATCTAGATTTTCATCCTCATAATAAAGAATGTCACCAATCTTGGTTGTGTTGGGAGCTCCGTTCTCAACAATGATACTAGAGATAGAACCTGTCGTTACATCTGCAATTTCAATATCTACATCTTTCTTTGTCTCATTTAGATATGGGTTTCTGTATCTCTCCACTTTAGTGAAGTTGAATGTTAATTCTGTATTATCATAACTGGATGGAGAATAAGCAGGTCCTCTAATAACGTCAGGAGCCCTTTCATCTGAAGCAACATTCAATTGTTGAGAGATAGGTCTATTGTTAAATGTTGTTCCAATAATATAAGGGAATTGAGGAACCTCAGATACATCGATTGTAACAAAATAAGCATAAATTCCATCAGGATAGATTTCCTCTGGATACTCAGGAGTGTTACAAATTCTTCCATTGTTTGTATCTAAGACATTACCAGCAACTTGCCTTGAGTCTATGCTGAGATCATATCCATTATTTGTACTGAGATTCAATCCCTCATCTGTTGTAAGAAGAATATCACTAACGATAGGAGGCTGATAATCATAGTCCTCAACGAAAGATCCCATAGGGTAAAGATTGAGAGCTGCATTGAAAGGACCAACAGCAGGAGGTTGACTTCCTAGTCCAACTCTGTCATTTCTTAGAATATATCCAGATTCTTGAAGTTCTACACCACCACTAATGTTCTTACCATTCGTAAATCCATAAGGACCATAGATTGGATTGCCATCAAATGCCCAACCAAGAATAGGTGAGTGGGATGTTCCAACATCATCAAGTTTGCTTCGTAGCTGACTTGGATTGCAGATATAACCAAATGTAGATGAAACAATATTATTAGACGACTGTGCCGGCCACAAGAAACCATTACCTGAATCAAACGTCCAGTTGGGTTCGTTTATAACATTCTGATATCTGTTAAACTTATAACTTTCTACAACTGCTTCAACTACAGCATCAGATCCAATTGGAGTTGTAACGATCTGAGTTGTAAGAGGATTGTAATCAATACCAGATAATTCAATAGTAACAGTGGCAATACTTCCATCACTTACTGTACAACTGACCAGAGCTCCTGTGCCCCTTCCTGAACTATCAACCACAGATAGAGAGGGAATATCATTGTAATACTCACCAGGGTCATTTATAGAGACTGATGTGAGTCTTCCGTAGTTGTCAAAGGTAGCATTGAAGCTAGCATTCTCTCCACTAGTGATTCTGACTGAAGGAGTTCCTGAATAGTCGGAAGTTGTTACCTGAATGATTGAATTGACTTGTCCATTGATAACATTGGCATTCGATTGAGATAATGGAGGATCAATCACCACAGTTGGATTTTGATAACCTCTTCCTCTGTTTACAATCGTAAAATCTTTAATTTCGCCTTGAATTAAGTCAATAGCAGAAACTTCACTATAAATTGGAACACCATCAACGGCAACTCCAATTTCATCAGTTCCTTTTGTTAAAATAGCAGTATTTTCTCTTAATTCTCTTGGAATAACATAAATCGTGTCATTCGCTGTCAGGTTGCCTCCAATAGTGCCATTATCACTAAATGGACCCATCGAGTAATATGGAAATCCACTAGAACTAGCAAATATGTAATTTGCATCAAAATAGACACCACTAACTCCAGCAGTGTAATTCTGAACGAATGTTAGCTCTGGAGGGAACGCTGATTGAGATGTTAATTGTTCTTCGTAGTTTTCAACGAAAGAAGCGAGTGCAGGAACCCTAGGATCTACTCTTCCAGGTCCATTGATGTAAACATCATCAGATTTAGTGTGTAATAGTCCACCATCAACAACTTCGACACCTTGAACTAATCCAAGAGGCCAAGAAAAGCTAGTATACTCAATATTGTCTATTTTCGTCTTTGCTTCAATATAATAAGGTCCATATACATCAGAACCTTTATCGTGAGCTGATTCTACTCCAATATGTCCTCTTTTACATTCAAAGAATTGATTCAATGACTTAGAATTGTATTGAATGCCCTCTTGTCCGATAAACATCACTCCAGAGTTGGGAAAACCTAAAGTTGACTCAACAGTGATCGTTGTAATGTCTGTAACTCCAGTATTTGAGACAACACTCAGTTTTGCGTCTCTTGTAAGTTCAGTAACTGGGTTTGCAAGGAATTCTCCACTATTCTTGTCCTTATTGAGATACATCTCATACTGAATGTTGTCTTCGTAGGGATAAGACGACACATAGTCACAAATAGAGGTTGCTATTGTGTTTGTATCATTAAATGACTTCAAAACCACTGAGGAATTGAGAACCTTAGTGGGAAGAACATAATTTACATTCTGATCTACCAAATTCCTTGGAATTGGCACTGTTCTCATAATTAGAGACTCAGACCAAGTTGATTTGGAAGGAATAATCATCCTGTCGCCAGGATAGTTCACATCTACATCTTCTTCTGCAAACAGAAGCTTGAAAAGTGCCTTGATTCCTAGCTTAGAGCCTTTAGATTGGAAGAAGTCACGAATATTCTCCAGAAACGTCATACTGTCGATTTCTGGACTGACTCTTGACGAGTTTATATCAGGTGCATACGACTTGTAGATGGTTTCAAGGAAGGATACCAAGAAAAGCACTGAAAGGTTCTGTACAGGAGACCCTACTGAATGCACAGCTGCATCTGTGTTTAGATATGTTCCTTTTTGTGTAAAATTAGGCAGAATAACAGTTCCAGAGCCTCCTCTTTGGAGATCACTGAAGACATTTCCTACTTTTGTCCTATAAAGTATGATTTCATTGTCAATAAAGAGAATTCCATTCTCTTCTGGGAATCCATATCCACTCTCAAGAGTCAATTCATCAGAATCTACATCAACATTGTCTGCAAGGACTCCATATTGGATAATTCTCTTCTTATAAGTATCAAAATCTCTATATCTTTGAAGATTCTGAAGCAAATCTTGTGAAAAACCAATACGTTCTTCACTTTGATCCGCAATCGTCATAAATTTGACGAATTCTTTATAAGTCTCACTGATAAAATCAGGTAAAGTACTTCTAACTTGATTAGAAGGAGAAATCATTGTGGTTTTATTCATGAGCTTAAGATATTCGTGTCTACAAGTGCGTTAATCTTAGAAGAATCTGCATCCAACTCAAGATAAACTGATTGTTTAGCTACTACATCCTGTCCAAAAGGAACACCTCTGATTTGAATAGCCGAATTCGGTAAAACAGTATTCACAAAGATGACTGGAGTGGTATATCCTATCATTACTTCTCCATTTACATAATCTACAGTACCAAAAGTGGTATTTGTGATGATTTTTGTGTTTGTTGAGTCAAGATAAAACAAATAAACGTTTCCTTTAGTGTCATCTTCAAAATAATAAATTCTTCCATCATTGATTCCGTCATTCAGGAGTCTAAAACCAGTAGAATAGACAACTGCTTTACTTGTATCAGTCTTTAAAGCCTGATCAAAACAGATTTCATAAGAAGATTGAGCATTTGCATTGATTTTAAAGTCCTTTCTCATCCTAAGAGTTGTTGTACTCCTAGTGATGGCAGGATCTGAATCATCAATCGCTCCAACGATCCTTGAATACCTTGCAGCACCTCCAAATTTATCAATAGTAGATGATACAAAGTAACTTGAGATTGCTTTATTCACTTCAGAAGCTATTCCAGCAGCGTCTTTGATAGTCGCTTTATCGTTGTAATAGACTACCGTGTCATATTCCAGATAAAGAACTGATGGATCCATCAGAACAATCTGAAGAGAAGCAATTCTATACTCACTTAATGACTCAATAATGTAATTTTTAGTTAACGCGGAAAGACTTTCTCCTGTTGTTGGCTTGATGGCAATGAAAACTCTCCCATATTCTGGAATCGAGAGCTCCTCACCACCATAAACGTAAATATCACTAGCAGCAGGGTAGATTTGACGAATAATTGTCTCATAATCCTGGGAAATAACACAACGATTTTGTGCTCCATAGTATTTTGGAGCATTGAATTTAACAGAATTGACACTTTCTATGTCTGCTCCACTTGCTGAATCAGAAGCAGCTGACAATACAGGAATGATAGTGATTCTATCTCCCTGAGAAGTAACAATATCTCCACCATAAGCGAAGTTGGCTAGGCAATTAATACCATTTGACTTCTCACCACTAGAAACAATATAGGTAACAAAGATCTTAGCTCCATCTTTCAAAGCTTTTCCAAAATGACCATCACCAAAAGTCAATTGATAGTACTCTTCATTGGTTTCTTCTAACCAATAAACTGTACTTTCAGAACCAGTCTTCACTAAGTTGTTAGCTTGCTCAAAGAATGTGTTATATTCTTCATTTGGATTCTGTTGAACCTCTACTCTAATACTAGTAGAGTCAATATTCTGATTCTTAATTACAAACTTTTGATTATAATTTGAAGTATCTACAACAAATTCAGCATTTAAATAAGTTCCTTCATAAACAACAATATCACTAAAGGTACAAATACCTGTAGAACTCACAGGAGCTGTTTGTGGATCAACGATATTAAATACAAAGTTAGCTCTTCCACTAGCTGTCAACCATAACATTCCTGGTTGTAACTCCAAGAATGAAGGATAACCAGAAGGAAACTCAGTTGGAGTTAATGAATAAGAGAATGTAGTTGTACTTGTTGANGANCTAGCAGAGACTGGTGTATAACCAATTGTTCTTGCATTAGAAACTACATTATCACGAATAGTAGCAGATGAAAGAAAACTTTCATTAGCAATCATATTTGTTGAATAAGCATTCAACTGTGCCTGATAAGCAATTAGATTGAGAATAACTTGTAAGTTACTTCCAGCGAAATCATAATCAGTAAACTGTTTTGTACTCTTGAGATAATTGACTAGATTAGATTTAATCTGTTCGAAATCGACCTCAGTTAATTGAATAGCACCGGACAATGTCTTTCCCCGTCTTTCTGTTATTTATAACCTATCTGGTAGGCGTTAGTATCTCTTGTATTCTGAATATTCTCTCTCCTCCAATAATACGATACTTCACTGTAACAGCAAAGTTATTCTGATCTGGTTGAACTTCTACAGATACACCTAGATCATCTTGATAAAACAAATTACCAATTCCACCCTGTGAATTATTTGTATACTGTAATGAATTTATCTCTTCTGGTTTTGGTGGAAAGAAAGATACTCTTGGCTCACAGAATAGAATAGCTCTTTCAATCTCACCAGAAAGTAATCCTGCAGTTGCACTATCTGCCACATCAAACAAATATTTCTGTGCGTTACTTCCGATGTCGGGATTGAAGGGAACCTCAGTTGGAAGGAACATAATAATATTCTTGATTGAATTATTAATTGCTCTCTCATTCGTTAATAACGTAATGTCATTAGTAACAGGTGAAGGATTGAAAGACAAAGAAACATCAACATAAGTTTTGACTCTCTGCGACAAAGCTATTCTCGAGCTTATTTCTCTTCCATAAGAATCAGACATTAAAAAAGGAGCGCCTTACCACTCCTATTTATTATTCAATTGTCTAAGTTTACATCCTCTTGCCATTGAGAGTATTTTTCTTTAATTCTATCTGAATTAGGTTTAGTATCATCCTTTGATGCATTTAGATATACATCTGATTTTGGATTAGTAATTAGAACTTTTGTTCCGTGATCTTGAAACATAGTTTCTTGAAGAAACTCTGGATGTTTGTTCATTCGTTCGTCAGTCATCCTCTTCCTTGTCCCCGATACTTTTTCTTTTGTGATGAATTGCTCCTAGGAGCATAAGTGGTGTTCTTTGATGAACCTTGTCTTGTCTTCTTGTTAGTAGGAACAATCTCAACAGTTCCTGACGCCGTGTAGATAACAGCCATTAATTAATTTCCAAATAAAGTTTTTCAACCAACTCTTCTAAATCAAGAATACGTTGGCTTTGGTTTTTCATCTCA
>JGI24006J15134_10001505_pt1 | contig 13255 bp, 4 predicted proteins | sample LinPmetageLP53_FD_15134 | JGI IMG/M metagenome (IMG submission 15134) | reverse complement strand
ATAATATAAACCCTACTGTTAAAAATTGGTTTGGAGATGCTTTAAGACTTATATTAAACACCGGAATTTCTTCTGGATTAAACGGTAATCCAAGTACAACTGGTGAAACAAACGGACAACCTGGTCTTTATGCTAATCCTATTGCAGATGGATTTAATATTGCGGGTACAGCAGTTTCTTTTCCAGCTGTTAATAAATATAGGTTTACGCTTAATGGCTCCGTTACTACAGGTTTACCAATTGATGGCTCTTCGTTAAGAGGGCAATATATTGATTACGTTAAAGTTACAGATGTAACACCTCCGGCTGGTGGAACTACTTATTATGAAATAACTTGTGATGGACCTATAAATCAAGAAATATATTCTTTGTCTTCATCGACGCCAAATCCTGACAATAAATTTGCATACAATATAAACTCTCAAGGGTGGTATTCGTATAAAGTTGTTGTAAAGCAACAACAACAAGATTATTATAATGTGTTTTTACCTGGAATTATTACGGGTTATCCTCAACAAATATTTGGTACACAAATTTCTAAACCAGACATATCACAAGATAATGGTTTTACTTTTAAAATGACCGCCCAGTCAACACCTATATTTAGTACAAAAAATCAAAGAGTTCAAGTTGGTATGCTTGCTACTAGTTTACAAATTGGTGAAGCGCCAGCAGGTGGAGCTTTTGAAGCAATTAGTACTCTTATTGTTAACAAAGATCAAAGTGGTGAATTTACAAAATTTACAACAAATACACCCACTAATATTGTTGGCCCTCAACCTACTGACACAATAACTTTTAGTTGGCCAGAAAACCCTGTAGCTTTTGAACCTGATCCAGTAGGGCAAACTGCTAATGTAGTTTTAATAAACGACAATATAAATAAAATACCAAGAGATTTATCAGAAGTTGGTCCAAATGACAAAACTTTTAGAAGTTCAGTTAGGTTATTTGCTAGAGTAAATAATAATGAATCTAATAATAATACTCAATGGTATCCAGGCACGTCTTCGGATACTGCTTCAAGCGTTTCAAATGCTAGCGATAGTAATTTTATACAAAAATCAATTCCAGATTTTGAAAGACAAGGGGTATATCAATTAGACACTAACCCTTTAATATGTAGAATATCTGTTATTGATTCTTACGAAACAACAGCTACCAATACTCGTGTATTTAGCGATATAACAGGATCTGACATAATGACGTTTGCAACTGCACCATCTCCAGCTATTATACCGGGAATGATGATTGCTTGGTCAAATCAAAATACAACATTTTTAGGTGCAGAAGGTGATGAGTTTAATGAAGGCACAATTTTTGGTGTTGTAACAGCTGTAAACAGTTCAACTGAAATTGTTACTAAACTTGCTATTGTAGTAAATTACCAAAATGCAATATTAAGATTTGTACATACAAAAGGTTATCCTCTTTGTGCTGGTCCTCCTAGACCTAAAGGAACTGGTTTTGCTAGTTGGGATTTTATGCAACCTACTTTAGCTGTATTTGAAACAGATCCTGTAGAATCATTATTAGATATATTCTGGGAAACAAACACTTCAGGTTTAATAGCCGATTTAAATAAAGAAGTTTCTACAAGTTTTAACGGAGCAACAGGCTGGGGATCATATACTTGGACACAACCAGAAAGTCTTACGGTTAATTCTTTTGTAGTTGAAAATCTTTCACCTGTAAACAGTTCGGGTTCAACAATGCCTAACACATCTATAGTTAGCTACTCTGTAACAGACGCAGGGGGAACTCCTGTTACAAGCGATTTTACATTAGAACCAGATACTGCAGGTGGTGCTACTACTGGCGCTTATAGAATAAAATTAAATTCACTTTATACGTTTTTAAATAATGCTACTGTTAGAGAATTTACCTTAACAGCTGTAGTTAAAAACAATTTAACCGATGAAATATCAAGTCCTATAAGTATTACAGGAGCTTTATCTAACGTTAATCCATCGTTTACTACAGCTAGTGTTACAAAAAATAAATCTTTTGTAGGTACTGTTGTGACATTAACAGGTGTAAACGGCGGGGCTGATACAAGTGGAACTCCACCGGCTAATACCTCAGAGTTAAGATGGACTATAACAAGTCTTACGTTTAACGGCTCTGCAATAACAAATAATATTTTTACCTTAAATCAATCAACAGGTGTTATAAGTAAACCTAGTTCATCTGGAGCTACAGGCACCTATGTCTTACTTATAAAACTAGAAGATGCTTGGAATGGTTCTAGCGCTAATGGAGGATCTGTAAGTGTTACACAGCAAATAATTTTAGATGGTGGCACTGTAGGGTTTCCTTTTTATGCTTCAGACCCAGGTACATTTAGTCAAACTTGTCGAGTTTTACCTGGTCCACCACCAACAGGGCCTCAAAACCCAAATTGTGGAAGTGGTAACGGAGGTAACCCTTATTACAATATAACACAAGGTACTGCAACCATACAGATAGGGGATGTTATAGCAACTGGCCCTAACGCAAGTTCTCTAAAAGCTGGTCAAGGAGTTTATTCTTATGACTGTGGCCAATCAGGTTTAGGTAATAGAAAATATTTTTCTATAACAGCGTCTAATCCAAATACAGGTGTAGTCACTGCGGCCGGCGTTTGTTAGTAATAAACCATTAAAATGAGTGATAATAAATTATGAGTGCTATATTAGAAATTAAATATTTTAATACTTTTTGGATAAAAAAGATGAAATCAGTTGTAGAAAACACTCCTACAGCTCCGGTTGCGCCATTTGCAAATGTACCTGCAGATTATAGTTCATCTATTGCTGAAGATTGGTTTATAGAAGAATCAAGAATAAGAGGAGGCTATAATAATACAACTGTAGATTTTGGAGTTAAAGCTTATTTAGACGAATCCGATCCGTTACAGCAACACAGATTTAATACACTAATATATTCTGGAATATATAATTCTAGAACAGGTATAAATAATACTAATCAGTTTTCGGTTGGTCAAGATATAACTAGAAGTTTAGATCCAGCTCAAGGACAAATAATGAAACTTTATGCTGAAGATACTAATTTAATTGTATTTCAAGAAGATAAAGTTAGTAGAGCTTTAATAGATAAAGACGCAATATATTCAGCTGAAGGCAATTCTTCTGTAACATCTAGCAATTTAATAATAGGTCAAATAGTAGCTTATGCAGGAGAATATGGCATATCACAAGATCCTTTTAGTTTTGCTGTATATGGTTATAGAAAATACTTTACTGATCGTAAAAGAGGATGTGTTTTAAGGCTATCTAGAGACGGTATAACAGAAATATCATCTTATGGTATGCATGATTTTTTTAGAGATGAATTAGCTAATGTAAATGTAAGTAAAATTAGAGGAGCTTTTGATATACATAATAAAAATTATGTAATATCAATACAAGAACCTGATACCGCGGGTGGTTTACCTATACCTCCAAACGCTGTAACTGCAGAACATTATAAAACATTGTCGTTTGACGAAAGTGTTTTAGGTTGGACAAGCTTTTTTGATTACAAACCAGATTTTATGTCTAGTTTAAATAATAGATTTTATTCTTTTAAAAGCAGAGGTATAGGTAGCACTATAAAGCCATCAGTATGGGAACAAAACACAGGTCAATATGGTAAATATTACAATGTATTTTATGACTCTGATGTAACTGTTGTATTTAATGCTCAACCATCTGTTATAAAAAACTTTAAAACAATAAACTACGAAGGAGATTTAGGTTGGGAATTAGAATCTTTTGTGGCTAGCTCAGGAGACTCGTCACTACCTATTACACCTTTTACTACTTCAAACTTAAACACACTTGCTCAATTAGAAGCTAATATATTTAATCTTAATTTTAAAAGAAAAGAAAATAAGTTTTTTGCAAACTTACAACAAAATACAGTTGCTAACACAACTCCTCAATATGGAGAAATTATTTACGGATCTGACATGTCTGGTGTTAAAGGGTTTTTCTCTACAATTAAATTTAAATTATCTAACACAAGTTACAACGGAACATTCAAAGAATTATTCTCTGTATCTACAGATACGGTAGAATCATCATATTAAATTAAATTAAATGAAATTAAACATAAGAGTGCTAAAAGAATCTGATTGGGATACTTTAGTATCATGGTGGCTTACCTGGAAAGACTGGGGTGGTCATCCTTCAAAAGAAATGTTACCTCAAAATGGAACCGGTGGTTTTATGGTTGAGTCAGATGGAAAACCTATAGTATCTGGTTTTTTATATTTAACTAATTCTAAAGTTGGTTGGATAGAATGGGTGGTATCAGATCCTAACTATAAAGGTAAAAATAGAAAAGAAGCTATTGAATTATTAGTTAATAGCTTAGAAGATATAGCCAAGCAACAAGGATGTGAAATAATTCTTAGCATTGGAAGAAATAAAAGTTTATTAAAAATACACGAAGGCTTAGGTTACACTATAGATCCAGACCCTTCATATGAATTATCAAAAAACATTAAATAATATGGCAATAATATCAACAGGGGCAGCTATTGCAATAGGGGCTAGTTCAGTGGCTGTGGCAGGAATTGGCGCCGCTGTTCAAGTAAATCAAGCAAATAAAGCGGCAAAAGGCGCTAGACATAAACAATCAAAAGCAGAAGCAGAAATACAATCATTAAAAGATTCTAGACAAACTATAACAAATCCTTACGAAGGTACTAGAGATTTAAGTGCTTTAGCTGGTGATTTATCTAGTAACTTAAGTAATCCTTTTGCAAGTTTAGGTGTTGCTACAGGCGCTGCAGAAATACAAATGGAGCAAGCTGATATTGCTTTGGCTAACACTTTAGATACTTTAAGATCTACAGGAGCCAGTGCTGGTGGTGCCACTGCTTTGGCTCAAGCTGCATTACAAAGTAAAAAAGGAGTTGCTGCAAACATAGAACAACAAGAAGTTGCTAATGAAAAGCTAAGAGCACAAGGAGAGCAACAGCTACAAGGTTTAAAAATGTCAGAACAACAAAGACAACAAAACATAGCCATATCAGAAGGTCAAAGAGTACAAGCTGCTGATGCTGCTGGTCAACAATTTGAGTTTCAAGCTCAAGAAAATAGAACAAACTCTGATCTTAATAGGGCTGCTGGTAAACAGAATCAAGCAATGCAACAAGAATCAGACGCAAATATGGCTAGAGCTAGTGCAATAGGTGGTTTTACTAGCGCAATAGGAAACATGGCGGGAAGCTTTGCCAGTACAGCAACAATTAAACCAAATAAATAAACTTTTAACATGGGAGCATACGAAAATCCAGCAATAATAAAAGATAACTCCGGTCAAGTATATGGTCAGGCAATAGCAAACTTTGGTAAATCAATAGGTGACGGTTTTAAAATAGCAGCAGCTAATAGACAAAATTTAGCTAAACAAGCAAAAAAAGAAGCAGAAAGAATACAGGGTGTTCAGTTTAGAATTGAACAAAATCAATACCAAGAAAAAAACAGAAACTACGAAACATTAAGAGATACTGGAGTTCCTTTACTAGAACAGTTTGACGACCAAACAGGGGTATATATGATGGGTAGAGGTAAGCCTGGTGATAAAGATTATTTAATGGGAGCTATTGAAGCTCAAACTCTTTTAGCAACATCCTCTGGATTAAGTGTAGAAGATAGGCAAGGATTAAATGCTATTGTAGAAAGAAACAGAGCTTATCAAAAAAATATGATTGCAAACGCTGGTAAAGTTATATCAGAATTAGAATTGTATAAAAGTATACCTGCTTCTGAATGGGAACAAAACTTTAGTTTTCAAGGTGCAAACTTATATGAAAAACAATCTACTCAATTTGCCGCAGCTATATTATCTAATCAAAAAATTCCAGGAGCTATAAGAACAACTAAAAATCTTGAGCCTGTTAGCGCGGATGGAACTAATGTTTTAACAACTAGAGTTGTTATGGATCCTAACAATGTAAACTTAGGTGGTAAATTTAGTGATGAAAAAGAATATCCTAGAGATAAAGACGGTAACATAGAATTTGTATGGTCTAAAGATTTAAACGGTGATATTAATTTAATAAATGAAATTGATGCTGCTCCTGAAAGTGCTAAAATAGCACAGGAGATGGGTATAATAGATGAAAAAGGAAATATATCAAAAGGTATGTTTGTTGGTGGAACTGGTGTGTATGCTGACGATTCAGCTATAAGAGGTTTGCCAAATTATACGTCAATTAAAACAGAAAAAATAGTTAATGTAGGTTCTTGGGAAAAATTAGTTAGTAATGATTTAAGATCAAAAGCTTCTGGAATATTAAAAAGCTATGAAACAGATCATTTACAGGCATTTATGTCTCAAAGAATGAGGTTGTCTAATAATTTTGATTTAAATAAATTTAGAGGTACTGATTTAAGTGGTGAAAAAGATATTATGAATGATTTTGTTGAAAAAATGATAAAATTTAAAATGTATCCTGAAGACACAAAATGGACAGGTACAGCATCACAACAAGAAGATTTTCTTAAAAACGAATTGTTTGAGAATTTTTTAGAACAAAGAACTACAGATTTAAAACAAAGACCTGCTCAAAGTTTTGATAAAAAACCTGGTGGAGGTTTTCAAGACTGGGTGGTTATGGATCCTACTACGGGAGAGCCAACTGTTTATTTCCAGGGAACTGAACAAGTAACTAAAAAAGGTGGTGGTGAAACTGGTTATAATCCAAAACCTTTAGTAAATAAGTTTGTAAAACAATTTACTGATAACCCAGATAGTATGGCTAGAGAAATACTAAAAGATAATACTGTAAAATCAAATATTAAATCTGAAGGATTTAAGGATGGTGCAATTGATATTGCTGCTGGAACTCAAGTTACAACTTTAGGTAAAAAAGGTGAAGATAAGTATATGGAATTTGATTTAAGTATTCCTGAACACGAAAGAAGATTTGCTAGAACAATAATTAAAGAAGACGAAAGAATAAGTACTTTGCCTACAAAAGATAGACAAATGGTTGTAGACGGAATAGTAGATTCATTCCCTAACACTATAGAAGAACTATCAACACCAAAAGAAGCTGAAATAGCAGCTGAAGTTGAAACAGAAGTTGAGAATTTTAATAATTCTCTTACTACAACTTTAAATTCTAGCGGTAATCCTGTAGAAATTAAAAGTATACCATCTAGAGTTAATAGAAGATCAGGAGATGTAAATTTTTTAAACAACTTAGTAGAAAATTTAAAAAATAAAAAAGATGGAATTAGCACATTAAAATTTATAATGGCTATGAACAGTCAAATTAAAAAGGATACTCCAAAAGTATCTCCGCTTTTTGGACAAGCTATAACTACTATATTTAACGAAAAAGAGTTTTCAGCAAAATTTTCACCTAACGAGGTAGAAGATATTTTAAAAGCAATAGCAAACGATAGATTAGGTTTTTAATTTATGAACGAAATAGAAGAAGTTGCACAAGTAGATCTTGTAAACCCTTGCCCGCCTGGTCAAGAGAAAAATGATTTTGGCGAGTGTGTAGATGTTGTTTTTGAAAATGAAGCAATACCTTTTGTTATGCCTGAAAACTCAGGAACACCAATTACAACTTCCGCTGACATTGACGTTATTAAAGAAGAAACAAAAATTAAAGTAGAAAATAAAAATGCTTCAGAAAAAAACGAATGGGGTTCATTTGAATCTTTGCTTTGGGCACGATCTGCTGATTTTGTAGAAAAATTTAATAATAATTATGACTCTGGAGAAATTGATTTTGAACAAGGAGAAGATGTTGCTGAAAAAGTATCTATAGACAAAGGAACTAAGCTTTTTAATGAATTAGTATTGCAAAACAAAACTATAAATAAAACATTAATTCCGGAAACAGCTGAATTATTACAACCAGATTTTGATGCTAAAATATTAGAATTAAGAAAAAAATACGACGGTGCCACGTCAGAAGAGTGGGTTAAGGCCGAAGAAGAGTATAATAAATTTTATAACGATAAAATGATGGATGCTCTAGGTGAAAACAAAACCTATAATAAAATATTAAAAGCTTACGAGCTTATAGTTGGTGATGAGATAGAAGCTGAATTTAAAGCAAGAAAAAGATTTCAATTAGGTTTAGAAGACAATGCTGATATGTCTGAAGGTTGGCAGAAATTTAAAAAAAATCTTAATAAGTCTTGGATAGGTTTAGGATTAGTTATGCAAGGAGATAGTGTAGCTGAAAAAGATTTCTTAACTTTAATACAAAAAGCAATAGACAATGGTACAATTAGCTCTGATACTATATTTTCAGACATAGAAAATAAAGAAATAAAAAAAGCTGCTCAAAAAGTAGATGGTAGTGGTAACATGTTTAGGTCTAGTTCTACAAAAACTATAAAAGATATTATTGAAAATATTGAAAGTAGAACTGATAAAAAAGATGAAGGCATATTAAGACGTATAGGTAAGATTGAAGATATAAACGCTGATTTAGAGTTTTTTAAAAAAGCAGAAATATTTGATGAAGATGGTTTAACATTTGATGAGTTTCAAATGATGGTAGCGGAGCAAATACCTCAGCTTGCTTTGTCATTACTGCCTTATGGTATAGGTGTTATGGGTCAAGAAGCTGGTGGCAACTATGTAGATAACTTATATGCTGCTGCAAGGAAAGAATTTAATTTAGGTGATAATGAAAAACCTAGTAAAGAACAGTTATTACAAATAATAAATCAAGGTAAAGATTCAAGAGGTATAGCAATAGTTTCTGGTATTGTTTCAGGTCAATTAGAAAGATTAGGTGCTAAAAAAGTATTAGCTGCCAGCTTAGGTGGTACAAAAGCAATAGGATCTTTGTTAAGAGGAGAGTTTAAAACAGCATTAAGAGCAGCAGGAACAACAACAGCAGAAGCTATTAAATCTGGTATGTGGGAGGCTGTTACAGAAACAGGACAAACAACAGTGTCACAAGCTGGACAATCGGTAACTGGTTCAAAAAATTATTTTAATTTTGATGAAATATTAGAAAGCGCAGGTCAAGGCGCTTTATTAGGTACAGTATTTCCTTTAGGTGGTGGTATAGCTAGACAAAGTATGACTGAGTTTCAAAACACAGCTGCAATTGTTGCAGGCAAGTTTGATAGAGAAGCTACGGAAAATTATTTTAAAAAAATAGAAACATCTATTAAAAAAGATGGTAGATTAACCGAAGAAACAAGAAGACAAAGAATTATAGCTTTAGGTAATGTTAGATCAGCTAACATGAAAGTACCAAAAAACATGGGTGGACAAAAGAAAACCGATGCAATAAAGCTTTTAGTAGAACAACAGCAAATAAAAAATCAATATGAAGGCGTTGATACTAATTTAATACCTGAAAGCGTAAAGCAAAGATCTAAAGATATTGGAAATGAATTAAAGCTGTTAGCCCTTAGAGACTTTATGGCTGATCCTAAAATAAAAGCTGAAGCCAAAGATAAAGCTGAAAAGGCAAAAGTTATTAGAGATAAAGATACTAGAACTGTAGAACAAATAATTGATCAAGATGAAGATTTTAAAAGTTTTAAACTTGAAAAAAATAAAACTTTAGATGAATTAAAAAATATAGCTCAAGAAAACTTTTCTGTTAATGATCCAGGTTTTATTAAAGATGGAACAATATATTTAAATCCTGAATATACAGGAGGTGCTGTAAAAACATCTTCACACGAATTATTACATGGTATAGTGTTTAACGGTGTAGAAACAGGGTTAATTACGCAGCAGGGGATGAAAGACTGGATGCAAACTAATTTGTCTCAAAGCCAAAGAGACAAAGTAAATGATTTGTTAGAAGCTGGAGGTTATAACGAATTAAAGGTTGGGCCTAATCAAAAAAGTTATTTAGAAGTTAGGCCTGATGAGTATATAACTCAAATATATGAAAGTGGTGTTATAAATCAGCCTGGTATGTTTGAAAAAATAAAAGTTCTTATACAAGATTTTTTAAATAAATTTGCTGGTCAAGATAAATTCACATTTGCAAACAAAGATGATTTAACTAATTTTTTAAGGGAATATCAAAAAAGTATTAGAGATGGTGGTAAGCTTTCACAAAAATTAAAAAATTCTGATTATTACAACCCTACAGGTAAAGGTAAAGCTTTTTCTAAAGAAGATAAAACTTTATTTCAAGCTATTGATAAAATAGTACCTTTAGGTACAACAAAAGATCAATATTCCAAAGTAAATATAAATGAAGCGTTTAATGCTACTATGCCAGGTGGTGTTATATCTAATTATATTAGTTCAAAATCAACAAGTCCGCAACAGTTTAACGAAAACATAGAAGCTATTAGAGATAGATTAGCTAATTTTAATCCTGATGCTGTTAGAAAAAACAATGAAAACACAAATCCTATACAGTTTAGTGAGTTTATTGTATCTAACACTAATTTTAGTAAGCTTGTAGCTAATAAAAAACTAGCAATAGAAGCTGATAAAAAAGCACAAGAAGACAGAATAGATGGTGGAACACTTCAAATAGCTAATCCAACGTCTAATTCTTCTAATAAGCCAGATGTAGATAAACGTAGTATATACCCTGATGTTGTTTTGCCTAAATCAAATGAATTTAGTGATAATTTTTTGACTGATACTAAGTTTAATTTAAAAACTTTATCAACAGAAGAGTTATCTAATTTAACATATAAAACTTCTAAAATAATTGCACCACAAGCTTTTGCTGATATATGGGGATTACCTTTAAAAGTAATAACTCAGAAAAGCTTTAATCTAAGTGATATTAAAAATATTAGAAGAGTACAATCTTGGATAAGAGATAACGCTTTAAACCTTATTAAACTTTTACCAGAAGGTAATACTGATGTAAAAGTTTCAGATTCTAAACAAAAAAACAAAGATGGTACATTTAAAAAAATAAAAAGAGGTGGAGAAAGCTTAGCTTTACCTGACAATATAAGAGATAATCCTGTTTTTTATACTCAATTATTTAAACCAGATGGTACGCCTATAAAAATAGATAGTGAAACATTAAACGCTAAAGGTAAAAGCAAAAGTAAAAGTAATCAGTATAGGAAAAGACCTGACATAACTAGAACTCAATTTTTAAAAGCATTTGGTGTAACAGATAATAAATCTGACAAACAATTTGATGTAAGAGAAAGTGAAGCTCAATCAATTAAAGGTTTATTAGAAATTGTAGGTAGAAACATTACTAATTATTATGCTGAACAAGAACTAGATACTAGAGAAGATATATCCTCAAGTAAAAAAGCCATTTCAAAAGTTAAAATGAGATCAGGCGCTAGTAAAATAGCTTTTAGTAAAGCATTTAACATAGAATTTACAAAACAAATAAATGAATTAAATGGCAATGTAAATCCTTTTTATGATTTTTCAGGTGCATATGACTATAAAAAATATAAGTATGGATCTGTTGCGGCGGATAATTATGCTGCCGATTTTTTAAACTATGGAACAGAATTTTTTCCTATAGAATTTTTAAAAGCAACTGCGTTTGCTTCAGGTCTTGAAAAATATAGACTTGCAAATAAAATGCCTTTTTTTAGTGATAGTAAAAATAAAAATTCACGTGGAAACTTTTGGCAATTTAAAAAAGATTATCAAACTAAAATTGATGAAAGAAAAAAATTAGGTTTACCTGTTGCAGAATATACAGAAACTGAAATTAAAAAAATTAAGTTTGCTATGCAAAATAAAGATCTTTATTTTGATACTAGTAAACCGCAGTGGAAATTAAATAAAAATGAAAACTACGAAGGCGCTTTACTAATAATAAAAATGTTTGAAGCATTAAATAAAAAATATCCTCAAGCAATTAACATGACTACAGCTTGGTTTCAATCGGCAGTTTCTTCTACATCACATCCCTGGAGACAATTTTCTTTTCCTAGATTACTAGATAAAAACTATTTAAAGTTCCAAAGAGCAAAAATTAAAGCTAAAAAAGATTTTGATAATGGAGTTATAACTAAAGAAAAATATAATAAATTACTTGCGACTTATTCTACTATAAAAGAACATATGTGGCAGCAAAATGATGCTAGTGATTTTTTACTTCCAAACATAATAGGTCAAAATGTTGATACTACTTGGCCTTTTATATCACTTAACTATTACCAAGGGGGTATTGTAACAAAAAATGATAATAAACTAAAAGATACAAAAGGAGTTTACGGAAAACCATATAACCATGGAATTGTTATGGTTAAGCCATTTAAAGATTCTTTAGAAAAAGCTATTAAAAGCGGAAACATAAATGATGCTATAGAGTCTATTATTAGGTATTTAATGCCTGAAGTTAGCAATAATGACGGAGGTTTTAATTTAAATACTGTAACGTTTGACAATAAGTCTCTTGCAGAAATATATAATTTACAAATTTTACCTACGCAAATAAACAAAGAAAGTATTGCTAACCAACAATTACTAGCTAGATTAATAGTAGAAAAAACAATAACAAAAGAAAGAGGTAGAGAGCTACTAAAAAAAGGTATATTATTGGCTCCGACAAAAGTAAAAACATCAGTAGTAAATAATAATATATTACCTGAAACTGTTGCTTTTAGTAAAGGAATAACATTTACTAATCAAAATGTTCTTGATAAAATGCAAAATCTTGATAAACAAGCTAATGACGCTAGAATAGCTTTTAGTAAAGAGCAAAACTTGTCAAATGATTTTAATGAAATAATTGAAAGAGCTACTGGCATTGGTAAAGAAAAACAATATGGCAGAACAAAAGCTAGAGCTGTAGGCGCTGATAAGGGTAAGTTTGATTTATTAGGTATACCTCCTTCTGCTCAAGATTTTGTAGGCTTAACTAGATATTTTGCTGGTAAAGGTAAACAAGGTGATGCTACCATAGCTTGGATTAAAGAAAATTTTTTAGATCCATTTGCTAGAGCAAACATAGATATATCAAATGCTAGAGTTGCTTTAGCTAATGATTTCAAAGCTTTAAAACAAGTTTTAAGTGTAAGCCCTGAAGATTTAAATAAAAAAATAGTAGGTGAACCTTATACTGTAGGTAATGCAATTAGAGTTTATACATGGACACAACAAGGAATGAAAGTTCCTGGCTTGTCTAATGCTGATGCTAAAATATTAAATGATTTTGTAGCTGCTGATTCTAATTTAATTACTTTTTCAAATGAATTAATATCTATAAATAAAGATAATGGTTACCCTAAACCAGGCGATGGTTGGTTAGCGGGAACTATTACAACTGATTTATTAACTGGTTTAAATACTGTTGTTAGAAGTAAATACT
>JGI24006J15134_10001497_pt1 | contig 13280 bp, 6 predicted proteins | sample LinPmetageLP53_FD_15134 | JGI IMG/M metagenome (IMG submission 15134) | reverse complement strand
CAAGACATGGGTTGGGCTCAACAATATTTACCAGATCTTATGGAGAAAGAAGCTGAAGTTTTCGGACCGAGAACTATTTCAGGATTTCTTTCAAAAGTAGGAGCTGAAGAAGCGATGTCTGCTGATCAAGTTATTTGGTCTGAGCAAGGTCGTTTACACTTATCTTATAAAGGTTTCATTTCATCTAACGCAGGTGGTACGGGATCTGGTGGTGAAATTGAAATCGAACAAGATATCGACGGAAATGATGTAGGTGCTAACCACGGTGTTAGAGTTAATGACACGGTTATCGTGGCGAACTCTGAAGGAGTTGTTAGATGTATCGTTACAGCTGTTGATACAACTTCTTTAATCGATGTAAAGCCTTATGACTTCGCATCTTTAAACACTGCTAGTATATCAACTACTGGTGGAAACCTAACTACAACAGTATTAGTTTACGGTTCTGAGTATGGTAAAGGTGATAGTTATAACACATCTGATGGTACTACTACTACTGACCAAAGAGGTGGTAACGAACCTTCTTTCAAAACTTTCAGCAACAAGCCTATTATCATGAAGGATTACTACGAAGTGTCTGGATCTGATACTGCTCGTGTTGGTTGGGTTGAAGTTACAGGTGAAGAAGGACAGTCAGGATACTTATGGTATCTAAAAGCTGAGGCTGATACACGTGCTCGTTTCACTGATTACTTAGAGATGTCAATGTTAGAAAGTGAGTTAAATCTTGCTGCCTCTACTATTGATGGTACTGCTTTAGTTTCAGGTTCTTCAGCTGGTGCTGGAAACGTTGGTACTGAAGGTTTGTTTGCTGCTATTGAAGCAAGAGGAAACTTAACTTCAGGTGTTACTGGTGTTAACGCTGCTACTGACTTAGCTGAATTTGACGCTATCTTAGCAGAATTTGACAAGCAAGGTGCTATTGAAGAAAACATGATGTTCGTTAACCGCGCTACAAGCTTGGCTATCGACGATATGTTAGCTTCTATGAATTCTTATGGTGCTGGTGGTACTTCTTACGGAGTATTCGAAAACGATGAGGATATGGCGTTGAACTTAGGATTCTCTGGATTCCGTCGTGGATCTTATGACTTCTATAAGTCTGACTTCCGTTACTTGAATGACTTAGCTACACGTGGTGGTATCAACTCTGCTAACGCAGCGAATGCTATTCGCGGGGTTATTATTCCAGCTGGTACTTCAACGGTTTATGACCAACAATTAGGAAAGAACCTTAAGCGTCCTTTCTTACACGTTCGTTATAGAGCTTCTCAAACAGATAATCGTAGAATGAAAACTTGGACTACTGGTTCAGTTGGAGCTGCTACATCTGCTTTAGATGCAATGCAAATCCACATGCTTTCTGAAAGATGTTTGGTTACACAAGGTGCTAACAACTTCATGTTAATGAAGTAAGCATATATTTATTTACTACCTCACCTTCGGGTGGGGTAGTTTATTTTACTAATTTTTATTATATTATATATTATGGCTAAAAAGCAAACAAAAAAAACAGAGGTTGCACAACCTCAAGTTGAAGAAACAGTTGTGATGGAAACTCCTAAAGTAGAAGTTAAACCACAACCAAAAATGAAAACCGGACCAGAGGATGGTTGGGAGATTAAAGATAGAGTTTACTACTTACAAGGAAAGAAAAAACCACTTTCTAGATCTATTAAGGCTGCAAACGTTTATTATTTTGACGAAAAAAAAGGTTACGAAAGAGAACTTAAATATTGTCAAAATCAAAAAACATCTTTTGTAGACGAAATGGAAGGAGATCAAAGAATGGAACATATTATTTTTAGATCTGGAGCTTTGTATGTTCCTAAGAATAAGGTTACTTTACAAAAACTATTATCTTTATATCATCCTCATAAGGATAAATTATTTTATGAGCATAAGCCAATTAAAATTGCTGAAGATGAGTTGGATTGGTTAGAGTTTGAAGTTGAAGCGTTAATGATAGCTAGAGACATGGATATTGATATGGCTGAAGCTATTATGAGAGTAGAGATTGGATCTAGAGTTAGTAAAATGAGTTCTAAAGAGCTTAAAAGAGATTTATTACTATTTGCTAAAAAGAGTCCTAAACTATTCTTAGAATTAACTACAGATGAAAATGTTCAACTAAGAAACTTTGGAATTAAAGCTGTTGAAGCAGGAATTATTAAACTTTCTAATGATCAACGTAACTTTACGTGGGCATCAAACGATAGAAAGATTATGGTAGTTCCATTTGACGAACACCCTTACTCAGCTTTAGCCTCTTGGTTTAGAACTGACGAAGGTATGGAGATTTACTCCAATATTGAAAAACGATTTAATTCGTAACAACCCTATAGTAGAGCAGCCACTCTTCGGGGTGGTTGCTAAACTATAAAAATAAAATACAATGGCAGTAAGTATAGATTCGGTATATCAAAAAGTATTAGCACTTGCTAATAAAGAACAAAGAGGTTATATAACTCCATTAGAGTTTAACTTGCTAGCTAACCAAGCTCAAGATATTATCTTTGAGCAATACTTCTACGAGATAAAACAATGGAATGATAGTGGTAGTGGAAACTCAACCGAGTATTCAGACATGCTTGATATTTTAGCTGAAAAGATTGCACCATTTGAAAAATGGAAAATAGCAGTATCAGCAGTGGCGAGTACCAATGAGGCTACATTGCCGTCTGATACATATAGACTTGGAACGGTATTTTATGCCGTAGGTGCTTATGATGTTGAAGTAGAAAGAGTAGAAAAGAATGACTTACACTACATGGAAAGAACAGCGCTAGCTGCTCCAGTAGATACGAGACCTGTTTATGTCAGAAAATCAAACACAGTAATAAAGCTTTTTCCAGCAACAAATGCTAATGCTGCTTGGTCTACAAGTAATGTTTCTTGCAATTATGTAGCGGCCCCATCTGAAGTTTATTGGGGTTACGTTTTAATTCCGCAATCAAGCGGTGGTAATGAATATCCACTACATGATTCTGGTAATACCACTGATTTTGAATTACACCAATCTGAGGAAATGACTTTGGTTTATAAAGTTTTAGAACTTGCTGGAATAACATTAAATAAACCAGGACTTATTCAAGTAGCCGGAACTGAAGAAGGAGAACAATTACAACAAGAAAAAATATAAATAGATGGGGTTATTAGATAGTCAAACACAAGAAACTTATTATGGTGGTAGTTCTCATGGAACATATCAATTCACTTCTCTTGAGCATGTTATCAATCAATTTATTATAGCTTACGTCGGAGAAGATAAAATTATTAATAAAATCAAAAGAACTGACGTAGCTTTTCACGCAATGAGAGGATTACAAGAACTTAGTTTTGATACTTTCAAATCTACTAAATCTTGGGAATTGGAAATTCCAGCAACTCTTACAATGACACTTCCGCAAGATTATGTTAATTACGTAAAGCTTGTTAGAGTAGGTAGTAGTGGTATACATCAGATAATTTATCCAACAAGATATACTAGTGATCCTACAGCGCCTCTTCAAACTGGAGCTATCGGTAACGAAAACTTTATAGACGCGTCTCCTGATGATGGAGCTGTTGATTTACAGACATCTTCAAACACTTCGGATTCCTATAGTGACGGAACAACAGATATTGATAATATTAATGATTACGATACCGACAACTTTGATGATTTGATAGGTGGTAGGTATGGTATTGAACCAGAACTTGCTCAAACCAACGGATCGTTTTTTATAAATGAATTAAAAGGAAGGATACATTTTAGCTCTAATCTTAGTGGGAAAACTGTGATACTACAATACATAAGTGATAGTCTTGGAACTGACGCTGAAATGAAGGTTCACAAGTTTGCGGAAGAAGCTATGTATAAATATATTGCTCACGCTATTCTCGCTACTAAAGCCGATGTTCCTGAGTATCTTGTTGCAAGATTTAAAAAGGAAGCTTTCGCTACTAAAAGACAAGCTAAGCTGAGACTATCGAATATTAAATTAGAAGAAATTACCCAGATACTAAGAGGTAAGTCTAAACATATAAAACACTAGCAGATGCCAGAGTTAAAAAGAAATTTTATGAAAGGTCGAATGAACAAAGACCTTGATGAAAGACTTATACCCGACGGAGAGTATAGAGATGCTTTAAATATAGAAGTATCTACAGCTGAATCTAGTGATGTTGGTACAGCTAGAAACGTTTCGGGTAATTATAGTTTAAGTACCATTAGGTTTCTCGAACCTTTTTGGAGCGGAAGTGGTGGAGGAAATAATTTTCTTTTAGAAGGCGAAAGTGGACAATCACAAAATCCATTTCAATCTTTTGCACCTCTTGGTTTTAGTAGTGGAACAGAGTATTCAGAAACGTGTAGTGTTGTTGGTGCAATAGCGGATACTGAGAGAGATTCATTATTTGCGTTTGTTAAAGATTGTTTAACTTTAGACGCTCAACCCGCAGGAACTGGTAGCGCCGCGGGTGCTACTGCAGCTATAGCCACCGCTAACGTTAACGGAGCTACAACGGATAGTAGAACATTAGTTATTGATACAGTTGTTCAAGTTTCTGGTGCTGTTGCTGTTGGATTAGTAGTTACGGGTACTGACGTTGTTTATGGAACAACAATCTCAGCTTGGAATACTACTACCGGTACAATTACACTTTCAACAAAAAATACGTTGGCAAATGATACTGCTTTATCTTTTAGCACCGCAGCATATGTTGGTGTTATAACCGAAGCTATACTAGAAGTTACTCCAAAATCATTTACAGCAAGTAGTCCAACGGAAACTACATCCGTCGCTGTTTTTGTAGATACTCATACTGCACAAAGAATTCCCTGGAAACCAATTGAAGCATATACTAATCAACTTTTAGAAGGTAGCGAGATATTACCAAGAAATATTTCTGGTTTTGAGAACAATCCTTACACTACAACAATCTTTTTGCAAAAGCAACTACCAGTAAGTAGTACTAGCCAAATGAATTTTAGTAATGGTGTAGAAAAAGGTGCTAGAGTAAAAGCCATGCTAGATGGTGTTGATCTATTCGAAGGAGTTAACAATGGTGTTTTAACAGAAGAACCATTAGGCCAAGTGCACGTTGATGATATTTATCATACTAATACCACTACGCTTGGTGGAGTTATCTACGCTCAAATATTTATTACTTTAAATAAAGCTATTCCAGATGATATTATTACAGCTAGTAATATTGCAGCTGGATTAGTTTGGAGATTTGAAAATGAAAAATTACTAGAACTAGAAGCAGGTGAATATCTTGATTATACCGAAACCTCTTCAACGACTACATCGATAATCAACGACTCAACTCCTATCGATACAAAAATAACCGGTATCAACATGATAGATGGTACTATATATTGGACAGATGGTAGAAACGAACCTAAGAGAGTTGATGTAGAAAAAGGAATATTAGGAAGTAATACAATAATAAACGCAGAACTTTTAGCGGCTGGTACTAATAATGTGCCGCAGTATAATATAAATTTACACAGAACTACTAGGATGAAATATGAAAATCCTATTAGTCATCAGTTTGGTGCTCCACATCCACAATACGATCCAACTGTTATTGACGGTTTTAATACTAAAAAAGAAAAACCATACGAATACGAAGATGTTACTGTGATTAGAAGATATCCTTTAAATCCTCCTGACATAGAGATGAAAAGAAGCTCAAGAGTTGGTGTAACACATCAGATTGGGTTGGTAAGCACAGCTAATCATATCACTGCTACTACCCCTGCACTTAATGCAGAGGTAACCTTCAACTTAGCTAGAAATCACGTAGGCGATTGGAGAATACCCTCTTATTATCAAGTTCCATCTGGAACCGATGCAAACGCAGTAAACAACGAACCCAGTGGAGTAACCCGAACAACACACACCGATTACGTAGGTGATGAAGCAAATCCTTTTAGAAATCACAGTTGGAGAATAGGTGATAAGTTACGATTATATTCTCAATGGATGTCTTCTACCAGCGGCGGTGTAGGTACTCATACTGGCTCAGATATGAGACATTGTGTTATTCAAATTACAGAGATCACTTCACAAAAACCTTCTTCTTGGTCAGGGACAGGTGGTCCTAGGGTTAAAAATAATAAAAGAGAAGAGGATATAATTTATTATGACCCTTCTGATGGTTTTCCAGAAATGGCGTATGGATCAGGTAGCAACGGNACTACCAATAAGTATAATGATATAATTTCAATAAAAGGANATCTTATTTCTAGAAGTGATGCTTTAACAAACGTGAGTTTGTCAGGTGCTGGATGCACAGTTGGACAAGCGGCTGGTGGAAATGATTGGGATATTTGGACGGCGGATTTACTAGAAGAATCAAAAGCTCTTTATGAAGATAAATTTGCAAGATTTGCATACAGATATAAATACGAAGATGGGCAAAGATCAGCCATGTCTCCATTTACAAACCCGGCTTTTTTACCAAAAACAAGATTTGGTTGGGAATTTAAAGAGGGTAATAATACAGCAATGGTTAACGATGCTAGAGTGATTACAGTTAAGAACTTTATTGATTCTTCTACCCCAGAAGACGTTAAATCAATAGATATATTAGTAAAGTTTGATGGAGAGAATAGTATTTATTTTTTAAAGAATATAGAGAAGGGCTCTAGAGAATGGAACAATGATGATGATAATTGGATAAAAACTCTTTTTGGTCCAGGAGAGTATAATGCTGTAACAAATCGCTGGAAGCCGCCATATCCTAATTTATCCGCCTCAAATAAAAGAGGGCTTTTAAAAATGACTGCGGAATTAAACGGAAATGTAATTCCTTCTAATCAAATATTAAGACCTTTTGATAATGTTCCAAGAAAGGCAAAAGCGCAATGTGTTGCTGGTAGTAGACTTATTTATGGTAATTACACTTTAGATTATCCAATGGAAGACGCGGATGGCAAAGCTGTGGAACCAAGATTGATTGCGTCTTGGAGAGATCCAGATGATATTAATTACAAAACAACAGGGGTTCGTAAGTATGCGTCTACCTTTAATGGTACCAACGATGGCACAATTAGAGATTCTAGAAATCCAATGCCATCAATAAAAAGTAGTAGAACCTACACTATTGGTGTAGCGTTTTTAGATAGATTTGGTAGACAATCACCAGTTATGCTAGCGCCTGAAAGTTCTTTTATTTGTAATTCTTTGCGCGCCCCTGAAAAAATCAAACTAAAAGCTAAACTTGATTCAAAAATTGGAAACTATCCCTATTGGGCTACTGATTACAAGTTTTATATAAAAGAAACATCCAACGAGTACTACAATCTCGCATTGTTTGCGGCATATCCAGCGGTAGGCGAGGGTGTCGCTGAAGCAAGTCAGACACAAGAATATTGGTTATCATTTTCTTCGTCAGATAGAAATAAAATTCAAGAGGATTCTATAATTAGATTAAAGACAGCTAGAGGTGGTTGGGGAGGGTTTGCCCGCCATAATATAGAACTTAGAGTTTTAGATATATCTAACGAAGCACCACTCTCTGCCACCCCTGGTAGTCTTGGTGGAGGTACTGGTACTGTTGTTGGAGCTGTAAATGATTTAGCGACAAACATCGTAATAGATCCAAAACATAAAAAAGGAAAGTTTTTTGTAAGAGTAAAAGCAACCGAAAAGTTAATGAGTGCTTTAGGTAAGTGGGCTCCAACAGCAGGCACACCGGTGTTTGGTGGAACTATGCTTCCTGGACCTCATCACTCTCCAATTTTTGAAACTCTTCCAGATCCAGATGTTGGTCTTAATATTTTTTACGAGGTTCCTAAAACGTATCCTATACAACTAGACAACAAAAATATAGATAGTTTTATTCAACCTGGAGATTATGTATATGCTTTTCGAACTGGTTACAATAAAGATGCTACAGACGCAACAGCCCCTACTTTTGATGCTAACGATACAGATGGCAACACTGGAGCAGGTGCCGCTGATTTGGTTAATGTAAACGGTAGTAAACTAAGTCCAAGTGATTGTTTTGTTTTGTATGATGGTAGAATTAACGATATATTAGATGATTTAAGAGTCAAAGTTAAAGCTGTTAGAGGATCAAATGTAAAAGGTGGTATACAAAGAATTCAATTAGATCAAGTAGTAAACTTTGGAATGCCTGTAGAATTACATTCGGATGGGTTTAGTGGATGGATTCCTGGTTCCGATTGGGTTGGATTGGGTACACCTGCTGTTACAATAGGTACAACTAATGGTTATCCTAGTAATTCTGTTATCACGAACTACACTGGACTTAACGAGGATAATGCAGCAACAACCGGTTCACATAGTAAATTTGGTAGTTTTCACGTCATGCGGCCTGATGGTAGCAAAGTTCACGCAACAATATGTAATCTTAACGATGTTAGATTATCTAATCCCAGTAGATTGCCAAAATTAGGAATTGGATATGCTGATCCGTATAATTACCTAGGTAAAAATCAACCATATTATTCAACGGATACTATAGAAATATTTTCTGAAGTTCTTTCATCAGATACTTTATTACCCTGGTTCAACTGTTGGGCGTTTGGAAACTCAACAGAGTCTGATAGAATTAGAGATGATTTTAACGCACCAAAGTTAGACAATGGTGTTAAAGCTTCTACAACAGCTCCTAGATATGGAGAAAAGAATTTGAAGCACGGAATGATATTTTCTGGAATTTATAATTCAAAAAATGGTGTTAATAACTTAAATCAATTTATAACAGCAGAGGGAATTATTAAAGACTTAAATCCCGAGTATGGTAGTATTCAAAAGTTATTCACAAGAGATACGGATATATTAGCCTTTTGCGAAAACAAAGTTTTAAAAGTATTAGCAAATAAAGACGCTTTGTTTAATGCTGATGGAAACACAAATCTTACCTCGGTAAAATCAGTTTTAGGAACAGCTATTCCTTTTAGAGGAGATCATGGTATATCTAGAAATCCTGAATCATTTGCTGAGGATGAGTTTAGATGTTATTTTACAGATAGAGATAGAGGTGCTGTTTGTAGATTGTCGATGGATGGGGTAACTGCTATTTCCGATATAGGAATGCACGATTGGTTTAAAGATAATCTTAAAAGTGCCGTGGCTATGGTTGGAGCTTTTAACGATGAAAAAGGTGAATATGATGTAACAATACACAACAATAGAGGTAAAGATGATACTGACGTAGATGCAACGGTTGATGTTACAAAGCAAGTTTACACTCTTTCGTTTAATGAGAAAACAAACTCTTGGGTAAGTTTTAAATCTTACGTTTTAGATTATGGATTAAGTTTAAATAATGACTATTACACATTTAAACAAGGTGAAGTTTGGCATCATGCTGCAGAGAATATAACTACAGATGTTGCAATACCTAGAAACAATTGGTATGATACTCAATTTTTTTCTACTGTAACACCTGTATTTAATGATGCTCCGGGTTCTACTAAAAGTTTTCAAACAATAAACTATGAAGGTTCTCAAGCAAATGTTTTAACAAATCATAGAACAGGGACAACTAGTGGAACGCATAGTAATACAACAACGCTTAATTTAGCTACATCAGTTACAGGATTAACCGTTGGACAAGTAGTTACAGGAAACGATTTCACAGCCCCCTCGGATTTTAACAGTCCTTCTGGGGACGATATTACCGTTACAGCTATCAACGCAGCTGGCACTCAACTAACCCTCAGTCAAGCTGTAAGTATAGCGAGCGCAAAGTCAGTGGTGTTTTCTGATACTCAATATTACAACGATGACGCTTACACTGGTTGGTATGTAGAGTCTATTACAACCGACAAGCAAACTGGAAAGGTGCTAGAGTTTAAAGAAAAAGAAGGTAAGTGGTTTAATAATATACAAGGCGATTGTACTACCTTCACTAACACTGTTGGTGGTGGTGGTGGAACTGGTAATATTGATTCTCAAGAATTTTCTCTTCAAGGAATTGCCGTGAGTAGTGGTGTAAGTGGTGGTAGTGGTAGTGGGTTATATATATCAACTAACGTTACTGGAGTACTAGCAGGAAGTTGTGCTAGCAACGTAACGGTAACCTCTTCTTCAGAACTTCTTATTCCTTCTGCATCTAATTTAGGAACATATGATTTCACGGTTACTGGTGACGAAACACAAACATTTACAGTTTGTCCAAACGATGGTTATATACTAGACACGATAGCTGTTGCTAGTGTTACTATTGGTGGATCTGTGGTAACTGTTGGTAGCGGTTCTGAAATACAATCTGTAACCGTAACAAATCCAGATTACTCTTCTGATGCAAATTTAGTCTCAGCAAGTATGTCTACTCAATCATCGCCTACTAACCAAATAACATGTGCCAGCGTTGTGTTAACGTGGAAAGCGGGGTATCAACCAACAGCTAATCAAACTGTAATTGTTAATCTCACGGGTAATGTTTACCAAGCTACTTTTAATCAAAGTATTGGTCTTTTCATATCTCCACCCCAGGGAACTGGATGGACTTCATCAACGCCAGTCAACATGTCTTCTAATTGGAATATTGGTGGTGGCGAAGTTGGTGGAACTATACCAGATCCTATAAATGGCACTGGAGAGTTTGAAGAGGGTGGTAATTACGTATACTATCCTATAAGTGGCTTAGCATTAAGTACAAATAATAGTTATGACATAGCGCAATTTCAATATACCACATATTCTGAAGCATATTTTCCTAACTCTAATACTACCAACACTGTACTACAAACTGCTTTAGCAAGCTTTATTAATCCTGATGTTTGGGATTCAGATTCAACTCCTCTTACAGCTGATCAACTTCTTGGAACTCCTCAAACATGGAATGGAATTACCGTTAACATGATTGACTATCCAATGGCTCAATTTCAAGTTAGCCCTGCACAATGTGTACAATATAGTTTCTTTGTATATTGGTATGCTAGTTCATATAATCCTTCAGGGTTTAGCACGGAGATAACAGTTGGAATTGGTATTAACTATGAAACCGACACATTGAGTTGTCTACCAGGTTGTGGTGAAGATCCAACGGGTATTACAACAACCGGTTCTTGGAATCCTTTAATTCATTTCAAACCTATCGAGAGTATTGGTGGAGACGAAGGAACACACGATGATATTCCTGACGATCCGGTTGACGAAAGCACAGAACAATACACACAGCGCAAACATGTTGTAACTATAAACATACAGCATGATGACACATACGGTGGTAGTGTAACTAGTACTGGTATCGATTTAACAAGCTATACAAATAGTCACGAAGAAGGAGAGGTTATAGGATATCCTACATCACATCAGTTAATAATGTCTGCTCAAGAGGGATTTTCGTTTGTTGAAGCCAGCATATCACACGTGTTAGCTAATGCTGATGTTGCGCCTAGTGGTGGTGTAGCAACATATATTGATGGTGATGGGGCAACGCTACCTGCGGGTGTGCATCAAGTAACGTGTCAAGACGCTACTATTTTAGGTGCTAACGTAGTATTAGTTAATGTAGTTTTAGACACGCAAGCAATAACCGATGATCTTGCGTTTACAATACCAATCGCGGGAGCTGCTGGAAATATAAAGACAGGCACCGCATATACGCTTAGAACCAAAACGATGGTACCTGTAAAAATACAAGCGCCAGAAGTTGTTTCTGTTGAAGAAGATCCCGGGGATGCTGGTGGTGGTTATGACAAGTGGACTACCATGACCGCTGGTTCAGGATTTTCAGTCGGTAGTGGTCCAGTGAATATACCAGCCGTTCCGCCAGCAGGGAAACCAAGCGTGAATACAACTCACACGGGAACTACGGACATCACTACTCAACATACTGTTGGTACACTCTTGTTTCAAACTATTCAAGGATATAGATGGGCTACTCTGCCTGATTTTGATTTACTGAATAATACTGGTTATATTTTTGACGCCGCATTCCTATCACCATACGCTGCTGATGCTAGTTATACCACGGCAGATTGGCTTAATAACCATATGCAACCATCGGGCGTAAACCCTGCGTTTTGGATTATTAAAGCAATAAACTGTGATAATCCTGAGTTGTACGAACTTTCTTGGGCAACAGCTACAACAGGTAGTAACGCCACCATACAAGAATCGATAACTTTAACAATTAAGTTTACTGGAGATGGTGTAGTTCATTCCGATAGCATGTTAATAGACTTAAACATGCATAACCGTTTTCTTGCCCTGCCGTATGACAGTGAATTACTTGTCTAATAACTCTTTTACCAAACTTTAACGATAATACAAATTATGCCAACAGCTTCAGTAACATTAACATTTACAACAAGAATCAACCGATCCGTTCAAATTGGTGATATAATATATTATACACCTTGGGATTATCAAGCTGGACAAAGACAGGCTAATGCTGATTACGCCGGTATTAATAAAATGGGAGCAGCCACAGCTATTACAAGAAACGGCTATAGTGGAGGAACTATTGTTGTTGATCACGATACCACTATCCCTGTACCAGCAGCTAATAGTTTTATATTTTTTAGTAAAGATAATTGTGTTAACATGAGTTCTATACAGGGATATTATGCAGAGGTAAAGTTTGTAAACAAATCTTCAGATCCAGCAGAGTTATTTTCTATAGGTACTGATATGTTTGAAAGCAGTAAATAGACACTAAAAAGTGTAATAATATATCAGTATAATAAAATTTAATTAAATGAAAAAAGAAATAACTCTAGCTAATAGAGAGAAAATAGTAAAGCTGGAAAGCTTTTTATTAGATAATGCTGATGGTGAGAACATACAGGGCACTGGTAAAGAAGTGTTGCATAGTGATGATTTTCCATTAAAACATACATTCGTTGATGGAATTTATGTTAGAGAAATGAGATTTAAAAAGGACTCAGCCGTGGTAAGTGCCATACATAAGCATCTACATGTCTGGTTTTTATTATACGGACATCTGTTTATAGCTACAGAAGATTTTCAAGAAGAATACGAAGGTCCTTGTTATATTGTAGCAAAACCGGGTTCTAAAAGAGTTATATACGCAGCTGAAGATTCTCTATTTATAAACGTGCATGCTAATCCAGAGAATATTACAGATATAGAAGAATTAGAAAAAAGATTAGTAAGTCTTAATTACGAAGATTATGAACAATATATTAAAAACAAATAAATTATGGTAGGAGAAGTAATTTATGCTTTAGAACCTTACGTATACGAAGGTCCACAAGAGGCTACGTTAGCGATAGCGGCTGTAGCAATGGCTGGTATAGGTATTGCTAAAGGTATATCAGGTTTTATCAAAAACAGAAAAGC